>Ga0155074_120_pt2 | contig 13626 bp, 4 predicted proteins | sample RifCSPhighO2_01_FD_106042 | JGI IMG/M metagenome (GOLD analysis project Ga0155074, IMG submission 106042) | Candidatus Chisholmbacteria bacterium RIFCSPHIGHO2_01_FULL_48_12 | reverse complement strand
GCTCCTGCATCCTAACAAACCCTTCTCTCACTCTCCCTAGCAGCGGCGACTCGCGGGTAACCGGCGCAAACCCTTGCCAGACTATCTCCGGAATCCTGGCACGCACATCTTCTCCTTGCAGCGCCGCGGCTATAAGCTGCAACGCCACGCTCACCGGCCCAGTCAACCGGTTCATTCCGGTAACCAGCATCTGTGGCCCACCCACCACCAACTCAAATCCGTCTACTACCGCTGCCGCGTCCCTCACCCACGGCTCAGATACCAATTCCACTCCCTCCAATCCCTGCTCCAAATTCCTAATCCGCTCCAACTCCGCCTGAATATCCTCTCCCGTAATCCCGCCCAAGACCGCGAACGCCTGATCCCGCTGTTCATCATCAGCTATAGCCAAGACGTGATCATACACCTCTGCCAAATTCCCCGCCGGTTCATAGTCCGGCGCCATCCGGCTAATCCGCCCATTAGCCAGCACCGCCGCCGCCCTGAACTGAATCGCGTTCGGCGTCAAATCCGTGGTAGCCGCTACCTCCAAGGCCCTCTTACCCAAAGCGACCAAGCCATTAGCCAAAAACCGCGGGAAAGCCGCCTGCCATCGAGCGTTAGCCTCCGCCTGTTTCTGCCTGGCCTGCTCAATCATCCTGTCTGCCTCCGACTCACCACCATCCCTTCCTCTCAAAAGTTCTGGCAGTTCTAGTGGTAGCGGCGGTGTAGGTGGCGTGGGCGCGGCCGGTTTACCCTGAGCAGAGCCGAAGGGCCCCCCTCCTCTGGCTGCCACGTTCCTTTCTAGCTGATCTATCGCTTTCCGCATATAACCCATCACGTCGTTTAAGATCGTCAACTTGCGCCGCGCCGTCCACTGGTCATAAATCAACGCTTCGTCCCCTGTCACACCAGTAATTCGCTCGCGGTAATAATCCTCTATATCCCACTCCTTCTCCTCACCGCCAATTTCCACCGTCAATATCAACCCCTCGTCCACCAATCCCGACCCCTGCAACAGTCGAATTCCCATCAAAACGCCCGCTAAGGCATTACGAGATAATTTACTTGTCTTGGAAGTAATTTGCTGGCGCACTCTTGTCCCTACCCTCAACTCCTTACTCCACCCTTCTACCTGATTTAGCCGATCTTCAACAGTTTTTTCTGCTGCCGCCCGCTGCGATGCATGGTTCACAAATTGATCCACTATCACCGGTTTTCTATTGAAAGCCTCTGCCAATTCCATAAACATTTCTACATCCTCCCGCTCAGTCTGACTCAATCTTGTCAAATCCAACTCTGGGATCTTCACTCCCCCAAAAGGCACCGCTACCCGACCGATTCCCGCCTCAATTTCTCGACTTATCATCTCTATATCTGCCTCACCCACCGTCGGATGAGCCGCTATCACTCTCCCCAGCAAATCATTCAGCCCCACCATCACTGGATGGGCTTGAGTCAAGATCTCATCCGTGGCCGGCCGGCCCAACTTGGCTTCCACCGCCAACATCGCTTCTACCGCCTTGGCCTGCTGGTCCAGTATCCGCACCACTACTGCCCCCCGCTCCGGAGCCGCCAGCGGCAAGGCGTTAGCCTCTCCGGCCAAATCCACCGCCTGTCGCACCGCCATCGCGTAACTATTCAAATGTGGCAAAATTTCTCCCAAATTCCCCGCCATATCTCTGCCAATTACGGCTATAGCTTCACCTTGTCTCTCTTCGGGTAAACCTAACACCCACTGATACAAACCTCCCAAACTATTCACTTGGTCCAAATTGGGATCGTCGACAAACACCTCTGCCAATCTATCCCTAGTTACCACCACCGCCAGCGGCAGCTGAATCCAATCTGGCAACGCATCCAGCCCCGCCAAGCTCTGCCTGGCTTTTCTGGCCTGATCTCTCAATCCGGTTATCACCCCACCTACAAGGCCAGGACTTGTAGGCTGCTCCACCGCCTTACCCACCGGCACAGCCAACCCCACCGCTTCTTCTCCATCAGCCTCATCTAACTCAAACCGTTGAACTCCGCCCCTAACTTCTTCCTGCCATCGCTGCTTAGCTTCTACCTGCTGGCTCAGGTTATCTACAAAATTCACTCCCCGCCTAGCTTCATCCAAAACATAGGCCAATTCCCTAGCTGCATCTTTCAATTTAGCCGCTTTCTCTTCTGTAGTCAGCGTCGAATGACCCGACAACCCATCCCAAACTAAGCCGGCAAAATTATTCAAGTAACCACTCGCCAGAGGTAAACCAAACCTTATCCCATACAACCCCCTACCACTGACTATATCCTCCTTTAAACCAGTACCCAAGTAAAAGTTCAAATTAAACCCTTCACCATCGGGGATATGCTGACGAATAAATCCTTCCGGATTCGTTTCGGCCTGACGCAAATCTTCCGCCAAAGCTTGCTTCAAATACGCTTCCTGCACCAAATCCACCCCTACCTTTTGCTGCCCCTGCCACGCCTTAAAATCAGGATGACCGCCATAGTACGGTCCGTCAAATTCTATTCCTGTAAATTTAACCTGATAGTGACTGCCAAATTGGATAATGTCACCAATTTTCAACTCAATTTCTTGAACCTGTCTCTCTAAAACTATCGGCTCTGCTTGACCCTGTCGATAAACTACCGTCCCTAACTGAGAACCCACATCTTGCAAGAAAAATTCTTCTCCCTGTCTATAAACCACCGCATGATTCTCGGAGACACCTGTTCTAGGGGGGAATTTAATCCGAGAATTTTCCCCTCGACCAATTGTCCACTTTACGTCTTCAACTTCTGGCAATGGAATCTTTCCGCCAACTTGATTTCTTTCTATTCTAAGCTGGTCTCGCCCAGTCTCAACTCTGATCTCTCTCTTTGGTAACGACCCCAGTTCAGGCCGTTTTAAATACTTAACATACTGGTTGATAGCATTAACGAAATAACCAAATATAGTCCGCGTGAAGGTTAAGTGGTACAATTCACTGTCAGTTACTACACCATAGATCTTTAAGTCATCCCTAAGATTTCTGCCCAGATTCCTCAGATACACCCTCTCTGCCTCACTAATATCTCCCGTTCTTGCCCACCTCCACAACACATCAGGTCCCAACACATCAGTTATCTCCAGATAAGCAAACACCTTCTCATATCTCACCATGTCAGAATAACCGTCCTGTTTACCTGACAACTTCCACTCCACGTATAGTGCCCCAAACTCATCATATTCTTGTGCTACCAAGGGGTTTTCTCTAAAATATTCATGCTGACCCTGATGAGTTTTCTCATGAGCAAGTGTAGTAGCAGTATCCTTAGCCGATAACCTCCGTGATGCTATAAAGTAAGACTTTTCTAAGACTCTTGAGTAAAAACCCACTATCCCAACAGCATTTTTCCCAAAATCTTGATAATACTCCATTATTGTCTGCTTAGACACCCCCCCATCTTCATCAAACTCCAGGGGAGACAAATTCACCTCATTTAAGCCATCCAGCACCTTGGCCTGATCAAAAAACTGTCGAACAATCTCCGTGGTTCCAGGGGGTATTTGCTGCTGTGCGTGATAATACCTAGCAATCGCTGCTATAAGTCTGTCTCTATTGGATAGGGCATTTTCTGGAGTAATATCCAGTTTTCTTACCTTCAAAATATCCAAAATCTTGATATAATCTTCGCCATTATTATTCACATCTCTCTTTATGCTCTGTCTCCAATTTGCATCACCCTTAAATCTAACCAAATAATTAATCAGTCTCTCGGATTCTACTCTAGCTTTAGCAAGTTCTCGCGAAGAAACTCTTCTTATAAACAAGCTGTACCAAACTTTTATTTTTTCACCTGTCTGAGCTAACCAACTAGGTCTTGACTCAACAACGTTATTAGAAACAATCTGACCTCTAACTAAAACAAATTCAGGCTCTCCGTTTGCTCGGAATCCATTAAACCTTAATAGAATCTTTCTCCCTGAACCAATGCCAATATATTCACCCGCCTCAATTGAGGCCGAAACGTTTGCTTGTAGCCGTCTCAACTTCCGGGGATTTTTACCGGTAAATGTGCCATTTTTAGACCCCAAATCAGTTATAACCGCCGTTTGCCTGCCTAAAATAGTCGTCTTGCCCAAGTTTCTGATGCTAAAGTGGTCTCTTGATACAATCTCATTCTCCAAAACAATTCTATTTTCGCCCTCGATTGTTCTGCCTATAACATGGGTGTTACTGACTATTTCTGGGCGCTGAGGAACCTGAGGTACAGTCGTCCTTACTGTTTCAGTATATTCTGCAAGAACATCTACTTCTTGTAGATCTTGCGAGAAAAATACATCCATGAGTAAATCTGCTTTTGTGACGCCTTGCTGTGTAAGAAAATCTCGAAATGTTTGACTAGGAGTAAGCGTGTAGGCAGTAAGTTTGCCACCTATTCCTTTCTGAGAATTGTCATACTGCCACATCACCATACCTTTCTGCGGGAACCGTGATGATTGCCCGGTAAAACCTGTATAGCGGATACCAACTCCCTTTTCTCTTGCATAACGGGCAACTTCACGCAAACGTTCTAGAGAGTCTCTTATTTCTTGCGTATTTTGTAGCCCCCCCGGAATATGTACTATCCGCTCTGGATCTTCCCAAAATGCTAAAAGGTCTTTACCAAAATTTCCAACGCCTGCTCCTGCATCTATCACTGTGATAGAGCGATCTCCCTTGCTCATCGCACTCTTATCCTCAATGAGGCGGATAAAGGTGTCTCTAAGAGTGACCGGGGAAATGTCATTAAAGAAACTTTCATAAGATGCTCCGCCGCCGCTCGTCCATCCGCGATGATATGGCACTCCCCAAGTATAATCTCCAGTACGGGTAAGACCCTCTCCTAAAAGTGGGTAGCGTTCATCAAACATTTCGTCGCCTATGAATACTTGCTCCTCTTCCGCCTTCGGCAATCCTTCTTGACCTACAGGGTCAGACCCTGTAGGCGGTTGCAATTTCTCCACCTGCGCCTGGATGTGCACCTGGGCCAAGGCCTGGGTTAAAACCGCATTTTCCTGCCGCAGTTGATCGTCGGCTAAATTACCCGCCCTAGCTTGCTCAAATCTGGCTACCAAAGCCTGATATCCCCTTTGCCCTTCTCCGGGAATAAAACTATTTACCCAAGCCATCGCCGTCCGTCCCTGCGGCGTCCACCCCCGCAAGGCTTCAAAATCTCCCTTCTCAACCGCCACCGCGATTTCATCCGCCGTCAAATCCCTGGCCACATCCGGCACGGCGCTTCTGACCACCGTAGCTAAAGTATTGACCGCAGCTACGGGTAATCGCCCTACTCCACTCACGGCTAACCTGACCGCTCTAACCAAATCTCCCGGCTGCGCCCTGAGCGCCTCTCCCAACCTAGCCAAAACCTGATTAGTCACTTGCCGCTCTACCGCCTGCTCCGCGGCTATCCGGGTTACCGCTGCCACTACCCGCTCCGGCGCCTGCCTGCCGGCCACGGTAATATCCGCCAAACTCAAATCGGTCATCATTCCCCAAGCGCTGGCCACAAACTGGTTCAAATTCCGGATCTGGTTCAACGGCTCTTTACCGGCAACTGCGGCCAATTGCGCCAAACTTTCCTGCGTATAAACTTCCGGAGCGCCGGCCACCGCTCTATCCAACACCGCCCGGCTGGAGGCAGGCAACTCCCGGTTCTGTTCCAACTTAGCCAGAAATTGGCGCGCCCGGTTCACCGACTCCAAGAAATCTTTGGCTCCGGTAGTACTGCTATCTTCCAAATTCGGGTTCAAGTCCGCGACCGCCCGGTAATCCAACTGCAACTTATCAAACAGTTCATTAATCCTGGTTCTGCCCGCCCCGGTTACCCCCCAAGACTTGAGCGCCGCCTGGCGCATCGCCTCCAAGGTCGTCGGCACCATGTTTTCCGCCACTTTCTTCACCGCCGCCAAATTCAACTCCGCCACAAATTGCTTTTCATTAGCCGCATATAAATCTAGAGACGGCCTGTCGCCGATATTAATTATCACTAATCTCTCTTGTCCTGACCTACCCCGGCCTACCGACTGTTCCGCCGTCGTCATCGTAGTCCGGTCATTAGTTATTACTATCAACACATCCGGCGCCAAAGTCTCCGCGTCCGTCCCTCTGTGAGCTCCATGTTCATACAGTTGAATCAGCCTGCCTCCGGCCCGAGCCTGCGCTAACTTGGCATTTACCGCCGCTTTATCAGCCAAAGGCTCTCTCCCGGCGCTGGTAACCAGCCAACTGGCCCCATTTTCACTCTGGCGCAAAATTATCTCCACTCCCGGCAATAATTGCTGCAGAGCCAACAGCGTATCCGCCGTGGACGCCCTGGCCCCCAACACCAGATGCATTACCCCCGTCTGCCCCAATTCTCTTGCCGCTATTGCTACGGCTTCCCGTAACGACCCGGCTTGTTCAAGTTGCTCCGGCGCGGTAATCCGGCTCCTGAAAATGTTTTTCAACTGGGAAATGCCGCTGGGCTCCACTTTTAACTCAATTCCATAGATATACTTAAACTGATCGGCCACGTACCGCGGCGTGCCGGTAAAGCCATAAATCTCCGAGAAGTTGCGCAAGAACATGGCATAGTTGGTGGCCAAAGCTTCCGGCGTAATCGACACCTCCTGGGGTTGCTGGCTTAAAGCGACTTTTAGTTCCACGTGATTGCTAGCCAGAATCAATCTCCGGCCGATCTCCTCTAAAGCCAGGGCGTCATAAGACTGCGACGGACTCCGGCCCGATACCTCACTATCTTCCGCCAACACCGGCCGGCCGTCTTTAACTCTAATATCTATCCCGGCTTGCTTGCCCAACACGTCCACCATGCTGGCTACCGCCGACCGCAACCGCAAAAATTCTTCCACATCGCCGCGGGCCAATATCGCCAATTCCCGGTCAATCTGGTTTCTCACCGCCTCATCGGCAATAAACGACCGGCCACTCTCCACCACTCTAATCCCCAAAGCCCGCCGCGCCGCTTCCACCCCTTCTATATGCAAAATGGCCAAAGCCTCTTTGATACTGCCAGCCGTCACCGCCTTGGCAAAACTGGCTGCCTGTGCCGAACCCTTCAGGCTGATCGCCTTGCCTTGACTGATGACATAATCCAGCTCCAGCCTCAAAGATTGTTGCGCTTCATCGGCCAGCAGCACGCCCCCTCTCAACTTAGTCATCAGCGCCGCCGCCCTGGCGTCATTGCGGATTGAATCAAAAATCACGTCTTTAGTCGCCAAAATAATTTTCACGCTCGGATCGGCTACTTCAGCCAAGGTGTGTTGATCCGACAAAATCAGCACTTTTCCCCCCAACTTAGCCGACAGTTGCGCCTCCACCCCGGCCAATTCCGCCGCCGTCATTTCCATAATCGGTTTACTGGTAGTAGCCAAATTGGTCACAAATTGCTCCAAGCTTCCCTGACTATCCAACACCGTCATCACCGTTTTGCCGGTTAACTTGGCTTTGGCCGCAGTTAAGGCCGGAATGATCACCTCGGTTTTGCCAATGCCCGTAAACGCCTCGTATAACTTTCCCAAAGACCCCAACTCACCCACTCGGCCTGAATTCAACAACGCATCCACGATGATTTTGACCTGGTTTCTAGAGCCGGCTTCCTCTCCCCGAAATTCCTTGCCCAAACTGGTTTCAATTTCCCTCAAAACTTGATTAACTTGCTCCAGCTTGGCTCGAGTCGCGACTCCCAACTTCACTTCTTTGGGTACCACCACCTCCCACCTGTTAGTGCCTCCGTAAGCCACTTCCGCCACTGCCGCCAACCGGGTAAATTCATTCCGGCTATAACTTACCCGATTGCCAATATTCTCCACCCAGGCAGATGCCGTTTCCAACACATTTACCCCGGCCAGCCTGCCGCTGACCCGGTCCACCAAATAATCACCCAGTCTTTCTCTAGCAGATTCGGCTAGTCTCTGATTAACTTGCGGCTCGATTGCCGTTAACTGGTTTCTGGCCGCCGCCAAATTGCCCTGTATCTCTGCCAAAACTTCAGGGGTAGTCTGCGGGTCATTCTTAGCCACTTCCAATCTATATTCCAACCGCCCCACCCTGGCTTTAGCCCCGGCCAAAATTTCTGCAGCCCCGGTTAATGAACCCGAGACAGCCAAAGCTCTCTCGCGAGCCAAAAATGCCTGCAGATAAGCCGCCGCATCCTGTGGATTAGCCGCCAGGTTGGCCTGCGCCGCTTTCAATTCTTCTAGGGCCGGATTAATTTTACCCGTCAGTTTTTCTACCGGATTGCGCGGATCATAAGTTATCAGATAATTGGTTTGGACCGCCTCTCTGATCGCTCCGTCATAAGCTGCCAAAAACGCCTTTCTGGCCGGTTCAGTCGGATTGGCCGCGTAAACTTGCAGCGCCGCTTCCATCTCCGCCGCCGCCGGTTTTCCCGTCATCGGGTCATGCAATGGGTGAGATAAAGCCACGCCGGCAAAGCCCAGTGACTGAACGCAACTGGCCGGGTCACTCCTGCCGGTCACCATGCCCCCGCACGCCGCCGCCGCCATGACCGTATTGACCCCTTTGTCAGCCCAACCGATGTTGCGGCTGAAACTGCCCGTCGGATTGGGATTAACCAGCCGGCCGGCCGAAATGGCCGTAAAGGCTAAATTAATGCCGCAACTTAATGGATCTTTGGTCTCGGCCAAAATGCAAGCATCCACCGAATTAGCCGCAAACACGCCTGTGCCGAAAATGGATACTCCCTTAGCCCCTAGCTGAAATGCTGGAGTCTGGGCCAACCGGATCGCCGCCCCGCCCAAACCTTGATACGCTTGGGCTCCAGACCGCACCGCCGGAGCCACCGTATCTTGCATCACTTCGGTGACTGCCTTGCCTGCCGCCGCTTGGGTCAAGGCTGTTTCGGCCCGGCCCAAGGCCAGGGCATTGGCAAGCTGAGCTTGCCCACTAACCACTCCCGTACCCGTAAACGCCGCCATCAGCACCGTGTTTCCCGCCGCCAAACCACACTTCCATTTATCAGTCGTACCGTCAAGCGGGCAGGCTTCGGCTGTATGCGCCAAACTGTAAGTCGTGCTGGCAATCCCCAAAGTTGTGGCTCCAAAAGTACTCACCGTCGTCAAAGCCGGCACCGACATAATCGTGGCCGCGACTGCCGGTACCACCGCGGCCGCCAGCGGAGCCCCTATTACCACCACCGCCAGGGCCGCCGGAGCCGCTCCCACCATCAGCCCGCCCCTAATGTAATCCCAACTCAAGGCGCCTCGATTGGGATCCTCCACCGCCTCCTTCTGCAACAACGCTCCCCGCATCGTTCCCCCCATAGTCACGTTGTTCCATCTAATCAGTAGGTCTTTACCCGGATCTTGTCTTTGCAGCGCCAAATTCCGCTCCAAATCCGACGGCTTCACCTCTCCAGCTAAAATTTGTTCTATCTTTTCATCATTAATAATCCCCAAATTCGCGTAAGTGTTAAACCACCCCGGCTCCGTCATCTGCCCTAACTTGTCCCATTCCTCATACGACAATCTCTCCGGGCTCAAGCAAGCCACTGGATCGTCAGTCTGTCGGCATAAAGACAAAGCAAAGTCCGCGGTTTCCCCGGACAAGCCGGGATTAATCGCCGCCACCGCCTGGCGAATTTGCTCCTGCTGTTCAGCCGTATATTTATACCCCACTAACACTTGGCCACAGCCACCTCTTTGCCCAGCTACACATCTCTGTTCGTACACCGGCACTGTCGGCCTAGATATCACAATCGGCTGGGGCGCTGTTTCGGCCGCCGCTTCTGCCGCCCGGTTTACCGCTTCCACATTAGCTTTGCCGATTTCTTTGGCAATAATCTGGGCAAAACTGTAAGCCGCGGCTTTATCCCCCTGTTCCACCAAACCAAACTTGCTGAAGATATCTTGTTCTTGCTCCTGCAATACCGCCACTTGAGACGGGTCCCGCGCCGCCGGCATCAAAGCCAGGTCTCTAGCCGCCCCGCCTACCGCCTCCACTCGCTTCACCTCCACCCGCACCGATTCTTGATACTCCACCGGCAAATCGCTGATCGTTGATAGCCTGGCGTAAGTTTCGTCTTTGGTACACAAGGGGTTACCGTTTTTAATCCGCAAACACTCTGCTGTAATCTGCCCCAAATCAGTCGTCAGCGCTTCATTAGTTTTGGCCATATATCCCCCCGTCAGCAAAATCGAATCCCCCGCCGCCCCTTTAACCGCCCTTACTTCCTCATCGGATAAGCCAGCAAACCACTCCGGATGCTCTTTCCAGAACAAATCCAACCCCTCCTGTCGCACCGGCAAAGGCTGATCATTGTGACCCAACCACTGCCGCAGTAATCTTAAAACCGTATCCACTCTTTCAGCCGAAGCCGCATAATCCCCTACCGCGTCCTCGTATCTGCCCTGATCCTCCGCGCTCAGCAACTCTACTTCTGTCTTTTCCTCAATATACTGCCATAATTGATTCGGACTGCATACTATCCCGCTATTCTTCTCCTGGGCGCAACCCTGGGCATGTCCCTGCAGCACTTCCGGCTTATCATTACTGGCCACCGTCGCCGCGATTTTCTCCTGGATCTGCGCCTGCTGGTCGTAAAACGCCTCCACCCGTTTTTTAAACTCTTCAATGTCATACACCTGGCTCACCACCATCGCCCCGTCAGCGTCAACCTGGACTTGGTTGGCCTCCGCAGCCTTCTTTATCCGAGCCACTGCCTCCGGCGATAAATTAGTCAAACTCGTTTCTTGGGTTTCCCCGCTAAAATCGTAAGCCTGATATTGTTTGTTATCCAAAGTTACGGTTTTATACCCCGTGCCCACGATCACGTTCATCCGCGCCAGTTTGGCCTCATCGTAACTTCCAAACACCGCCGTATCCGCCGGCACCCACCCCACTACCTGGAAATTTTGGTCGGGATCAATCATCGGGCACAATCCTAATTCTTTAGAGCACCTAGCAGTTTGAGCATCTCTGGCGGCTTGGGCCGCCGCCGAAATCTCCGCCGCCTTGCCCGCCGTAGCCTCTGACGCAGGCTGGGCCGCCGTTCCCGCAACCGCCGCTACTTCATCTTGGGTCGCTGCTACTTCCGCCGCCAAATCCTGTTGATTATCCGCCTTTCTAGGCAAACCTGGATTATCATCTCTTAATCGCAATTTATTAGATTTCTTATACGCGTCTTCTCTTTTGGATACTGGCTTATTTACCCCTCCCGCATGCCCCGCTGCTGCCGCTTTCTGACTTCGATTGACACTATCCGGTTCCCCCGCCTCGCGAATAATTTCCGGGTTCGGGTCAACGGCATTCGTCCATTCATCCCGCACCGGCACCGCTCCGGCATTTTCTGGGCTCCGAGCATCACCCCAACCCCGCTCCCAATCCTGGGGAGTTTCACACTTCCGATCCACATTGCACATGTTATCTGCCGCTTCCGCCTCAACTACCCCCAAAATCATCCCTAGAATCAACACCGCCAAGGTCAGTAAAATCGGGGGCAGTCTTCTTGATCTCATGGCTCTCCCAAACTCACCGTAACCACCGGAAATGGCGCTACTGTATCTTTTTCCATGGTCATCTCAATTAGCTTTCTGCCTTGATAATCCACCACTTCTACGAAATACTCATTAAATTCCCCCGGATACTGAAAATCTAGCTTGGCTAAGTCCAGCTGATAATATCCGGAATCATCAGTCATTGCGGCTACCGGAAAATACATCCGGTCAGACAAATTCGGAGACATAAACACCGTCGCCCCAACCACGGGCACACCCTTCACATCCGCTACCTGGCCATTTCCCCACCGCGGCTGTCCGCCCGGCAAAGTTAACCGCGTACTCACCCATGCCCCTAAATATGGGTTCAGGGTTAATTCCCTGGTTTCCGTTTTCACCTTCAAGCTATACCTCGTCTCCGCCACCAATCCCCCTACCTCTACTAAGTGGGTGATCTTCCTCTCCTTATCACATACCCGCTTCTCTTCTCCTTGGGGAAAAACTCTAGCCACCAAGCAGCCCGACTCTGGCTTATCTGTTTTCCACCACAAAGATACACTCGTATCCGTCACGTTAGCCACTACCAGGTTAAGTTCGCTAAATCTGGCTTCTATTTCCACATTCTGCTTCTGCCTCACCAGCATCAACCCCAAACCCATAACCACTATCAGCAGCACCAATCCACTTATACCTAAAATTGTTTTTCTGTTTGATCTCATCCGATTTTAAAACCTCAACTTCAAAAAACTAGCCGCCGGGGCAGTCGCTTGTGTGGGCATGTCATAAGAAAATACCCATTCTTTAAATTCAGATTTCAAATCACCCTCTTTGACAAACACGCTATAAGCCACCGCTTGTCCGCCCTCTTCCACAAACTCACTTATTCCCACCGGCGAGTAAACTTGGCCATCAGTCAACCACAACCCAACTATTCTTCCTTCCACCAGCGGCAAGTTTTCAATCCGGGAAAACACGAAGGTTTTATCGATCAGACTATCATGGTGTAGATAAGCTTCACCTTGAATTCCCAAAGCCGGCAAATCAATCACCGCTTTTTCCACCGTCGGGTAGGCTTGAGTTAATTTGTCGTACAAATCTTTGGATCGAGCCGCCGTCGGCAGCGGGCTGGTTTCCGGCGCTAACCTTAATTGCAGCCGCAAATTGGCGGTGTTAGCGGTAATCCCGCTCCAGGCCCGGCTAAAAATATTCTGCTGTTGCCCTACCAGCATCACCACCGCCACCAACCCCACGCCGGACAGTAACAAAGACACCCCCGCTAGCCAATTCCCGCGCTCGGGCAGCACCATACCTTAATAATAAAACTGTTTCTCTCAACAACGCAAGCCCCAAAAACTCACTTCTTTTTAACCTGTCGTCTCTGCTGCCAATACTTAGCCACACTCGATTCCCCTCCCTCTGTATAAACACCAGTCGCCAAACCTAAATCCTGAGTAATCTCAGGCAAGCCTACCCACTTAGATTCACTAATTTCCTCCACTTTATCCATACACCAATAAATGAAGGCCTGTGCCGGCTTCCTCAAATTTATTCCCCAAATAACCCTGTCTCCCACCCAGTTCTAATGTCATCTCAAACCCCCTACAACCCTAACTTTGTGTAACAAAATATTATTTTCTAGTACAGCAGCACAGCCCCGTACTACCGCGCTCATCGGATCTTCCGTCACCCACACCGGCATTTTGACTTCCTCCGCCACCAGTTTGTCAATCCCCCGCAGTAAACTACCCCCTCCGGCCATGGTCACTCCGTGCTGCAAAATGTCCGCCACCAGCTCCGGCGGCGTCTGCTCCATCGTTTCCGAAATCGCCGTCACAATCTGGCGCACCGTCGGCGCCAAGGCTTCCCTGATTTCCGCGCTCCCCACCGTTAGTGACTTAGGCAACCCCGTTTCCAAATCCCGTCCCCGGATCACCGTCTTCAGCTCTTTTTCCAGCGGATAGGCGCTGCCGATAGCCAATTTCACCGCTTCGGCGGTCATCTCTCCCAACACCAGGTTATATTTCAGCCGGGCAAAAGCCACAATCGCCTGGTCCAGTTCATCTCCCGCCACCCGGATCGAATGTTCGATCACAATTCCCCCCAAAGAGATGACCGCGATCTCGCTCGTGCCTCCGCCGATATCCACGATCAAATGCCCTTCCGCCAGTTCCACCGGAATC
>Ga0155074_105_pt1 | contig 15592 bp, 18 predicted proteins | sample RifCSPhighO2_01_FD_106042 | JGI IMG/M metagenome (GOLD analysis project Ga0155074, IMG submission 106042) | Candidatus Chisholmbacteria bacterium RIFCSPHIGHO2_01_FULL_48_12 | reverse complement strand
CAACTAATTCGCTGATACTTTAACACTAAAAACCCAATTTTTCTTTGACCAAAATCAATTTCACTCTCTCCGATCTAATTTCCTTATTAATTATCAGCAGCTTGCTCACGTTACTTCCCACCCCATAAGCTTTCCTGGCCCTCTCATTCTCCAGCGGCAACACGTATTCGTAAATCCGCTTCACTCCCTCATCGACATTTTTCACCACCTTTTGCGCCCCCACCACCCAAATTACCTTATTTGCGCCATAAGCATACGCCGGCAACTGACTCCCGCTATTCGACGCCATCAACAATTTCCCGTCTTCCGTCACCACCTGGACACTCCCCACCACCCACTTGGGAGTCGAACCCAAGCTCTTGTCTTGCGCCAACTTTAACCGTACCGCATCGTATTTTCCCGATTCATTAATCTCCTTTGCTAAACCTATCGTCTCCAGCGTTACCGAACTCATGGTCATTACTTCTGCGCCGGCTGGAATCATCCTCAAAACCATCTTTTTGGCTTCTTTTCCATTCTCCACCACTTCCACTTTAAATCCGTTAACCGTCAATGCCTTAACCACTCGCCGAATTTGCTCTTCTGTAGCTAATTCTGCAAATCTTGAAATTGGGTTCAATAGAGAGAGTTGATACCGTTGATGTCACCGATGTTTAAATCACGCTTTTTTATCTCGCCCGCGGCGGAGTACCCGTACATGGTTTCATCAGTACAGGTGTTATACAGGTCAGCCATTCCCACACTGTGACCCAGCTCATGAGTAGCAATGTTGTCAAAATCCATTTTGTCGGCAACTCCCACCGCTTCCGCTGACCAGTCAAACGTCGTATCGTCGTAAACCTGATCCCATTCCACCAGCTCTCGGCCGCCGGGGGGGCCGCTAAATATTCCCCAAACAATAGTGACGGCAATGGCGTTTGCGTCACTAATATCGGCAAAATAGACTTCGTTTTGACTATCGGGTGCAACGGTGTCGGCCGCCAGGGCATCGGCAGTGGTAGTACCCGCTCCCAGCACATCCCAGCCAGCAGCGCCTTCCCACTTATTCACTCCACCGCCAAGCAAATTAAACAGAGTCGTTTGATCGAGGTTTCTACTATTAGTCAGATTAGCCACCCACGGCTCAACTGCTTTCCACCTGGCTCCTCTAGCTAAATAGCCATAGCAGGTATTTGCCCCCGGCTTGCCTCCGCCCGGCTTAGCTAAGTTGTCTTGACGGTGAATAATCGCCCATCCCTCAACTTGTTTACCAGTAGCCGGATCCACCGCAGTGCCCAGGGAAATAACCGGAGAGTTATCCGCCGCCGGAGGCAGCAGTAAGGTTCTGCTGGTTCCCGGAGTAGTCAGAGTAGCAGCTAGCGCTACCACAGCCACGATACTTTTTATCATAAATCAAGTCTATCATAACTATTCACCGGACGTCTGTCAAGACAGGAGGCTAGACCTAAAAACCAGTGACTCCTTCTTGGATTGGATGTGTTTCGGTTTTAGTTTCGGTTTGGCCTCCTGATTCAGTTTCCACTTGAGGAGCCTGGGTGGGAACCGGAATGCCTCTTTTGGTTGGAATCGGGGTTTTAATCGGCAGCTCATCATGACGCACCGTTACCGGACACCAGCTCCACCATCCTTCGCCATCGGTAAATTCCGCCGTGTAAGCAATACCGTCGGGCTCATCCCGTTTCGGGCCGTCAACTTTCTTTGATTTGTAAGTAAAACTATTTCCGTTTTGAGTTATTTTCCTAATATCGTTGTCGGGCTTAACTAAGGTGCTTAAAGCAACCGACTTAATTTTTTCGGAGAACGGATCCGCTTTAATTGTCACCGTTTTTTCGTCGCCGTGATTTAAGACCAGGGGGTAAGGATCACAATACAGCCAGTATTCTTTTTGGATTTCAGCCGAACTATAATCCTCAATCTCGCCGCCGGCAAACTCACCGGTTGCACTTTCATTCATCTGTTGACCAACAGTAACGGCCCCTCGATACCAAATCTCTTCAGTATTTTTCCCGGCGGTAAAGGAGGCTGTATAAACGGCAATTTCTTCGGTTTGTTTACCTGGGTCAATCGAAAGATTCTGGACCGCCCACTCTGCCCCGCATTCATCACTGCCGCTCCACTGGCCGTCCTTGTTCCAATCGGCGTACAAATTTAGATAAACGGTCCCGCTCGCCGGACCCGGATTTTTAAGACGAACAAGAAAGTAGGCCGTACTTTCTTTGCAAGCGTTGGTGTCAAGCTTGACTCCGTCGTCGGCTTCATCGGCATCAACCAATTTTGCTGCCTTCTCGACGGTTACACTATCTCCCAGCCAAACTTCATCTGTCTTCCTAACCCACACTTCTTGCCCATCGGGTGCATCGCCAAAGTCAAAACTATCTCCCACCACCTCATCGACAGGCAAGTTTGTTTTGATGGAATACCCCACCAAACCTAAAACCACCAAGCTCACCACCACAACCACCAGCTTTGGACTCATATTTAATCCTTGATCTTACAACATTTTGGTTTGGGAAGATACTCTTCGCTGGGCTTCGCCACCTGGGAGGAGGCTAGAACTGCATTCCCAATAAAGCTTCTACCCTTTCCTATCCTGTAACATCTCCGCCGTCGCTTCCGCCCCGGAAAAATCATTTCGTATATACTTGAGTATCCATATAAATATATGTCAGCAATGACCACCTTTATTTCTGTCTTTATGGTGGGTATCTTGGCCAGTACTTTTGGCACCATTGTGGGCGGCGGCACTTTACTATCTATTCCTTTCCTCATGATTGTTGGCCTTCCACCCCAGGTTGCCATAGCCACCGAAAGGTTTGGGGGTATTGGACAAACCATTACCGCCTTTCTTAAATTCTTCCACTCAAAGAAAATAGCCTGGGAATATATCCCGATATTAACACTTGTCAGTTTGGCTGGTTCCCTCATTGGGGCGAATATCTTAGTCAGTATTAACCCCGCCGTTCTCCATAACATCGTTGGTATCACTATTCTGGTTCTACTGCCCTTAGTTTTCTTAAAAAAGAGTTTAGGGATTGAACATAGTCAAGTAAGCCGAAATAAAATCATTATCGGTTCAATAGTATATTTTCTTGTTCAGATATTTGCAGCCTTCTTTGGTGGAGGTACCGGAACTCTCATCGCCTATACTCTCATGTACTTTTTTGGCCTGACCATTATTGAAGCCACTGCTACCAAGACTATCCCCTGGTTTTTTCTTTCTATTACCTCACTCTTAATTTTTGCCTGGAAGGGCATTATCGACTATAAGATAGGAGCTATTTTGTTAGTTGGTATGGCTGTCGGAAGTCATCTTGGAGCCCACATTGCTTTAAAGAAGGGCAATGTCTGGGTGAAGCGTTTATTTTTCTTCTTTGTCCTCATATCTGTTGTCAAATTATTGTTTTTTTAGAGAAATGTGGATACCAAAAATAGCCTTTGCTCCTCGGACTGGATTCGAACCAGTAACCATCCGCTTAACAGGCGGGTGCTCTACCGTTGAGCTACCGAGGAATGACATTCTTATTGTAACACGGCTCTCCACCTGGTAACCTGGTTATGGAACGGGGGTGAGAAATATGATGTGGAACTTCTGGGGCAAAACCGGCCTGATGCCCTTTGGCACCGGTGCCTGGGCGTGGATGTTGGCTCCCCTCATGCTCTGGAGCCTGTTTTGGAAAGGCCTGGCCCTGTGGCGCGCCGCCCGCGGCCACCAACGCTATTGGTTCATCGCCCTGCTGGTTATTAATACCCTCGGCTTACTGGAAATAGTCTACCTGGTCGCTTTCGCCAAAGACCGGCTCATTCTCACTGCCAAAACCAAGAAGCACTAATTCAACTAACCTTTAAATAACCGCTTCACCGACTCAGTCAAATTTGTCAGGCTCAACCCCCTCACTCTCTGATCTACTATTGCTGTCAAATCAAATAAAGATTCTGCCAGCTGCGTCCTGTCAACTTCTCCGCTTCTATACCCAACAACTATCCCTTTAACACTAGCTACTATCGGCGTTATCCCCCTAAAGTCTCTCCTTTGCCATCCATCGCTTACCAACAAATCCCCTAGCTCAACTTTTACCATCCCCACTACCATTGACAACTCCGGCGCACACACCAATCCTGCTAAAGTCTCCAATCTCACCCGGGTCATTTCTAAGTCACCTTGGCCAAGCTTATCAGCCAAATTCTTCAAAGCCCGCAAGTAAACTTCTTCTCGTCCACCCAACACCGGCGGTTGTGCCCAGTCTATTCCTCTACCCTGTTCTCCATAAGCCATCGCCGCCCCATAAGTTATTACCTCTTTATACATCTTCACCTTATCCATAACACCAATTTCTACCCCTGCCCGCAATCGCTCCCCACCTGGACCCATCGACATCGCCGCAATTATATACTAAAAAATTCTTGGGGTCACTCCAAATAATCCTGCAGCATTTTCCGCTTGCTCGGATGTTTGAGTTTCCGCAAGGCTTTCGATTCAATCTGCCGAATCCGTTCCCGGGTCACTCCAAATTCTTTCCCCACTTCCTCGAGCGTCATCGCCCGTCCTCCCGATAACCCAAACCGCATCTTTAAGACCTTCGCCTCCCGATCCGACAGCGCCCGCAGCACTTCCTCGATATTCTCCCGCAGCAACCGCTTGCTCGTCGCGTCATAGGGCGAAATCTGGGTATCATCGGCAATAAAATCTCCCAAATACGAATCTTCATCATCCCCAATCGGCGTTTCCAAAGACGTAGTTTTCTGCGATATCTTCAAAATCTCCCGCACTTTGGCCGGCTCTATTCCCATTTCATTGGCAATCTCTTTAGCCTCCGGCTCCCGCCCCAACTCTTGCATCAGCCGCCGCGAAGTCCGGATCAGTTTATTTATCGTCTCCACCATGTGCACCGGAATCCGAATCGTCCGCGCCTGATCCGCAATCGCCCGGGTGATCGCCTGCCTAATCCACCACGTCGCGTACGTCGAGAACTTATACCCCCGTTTCCAGTCATACTTTTCCACCGCCCGGATCAAGCCTTTATTCCCTTCCTGGATCAAATCCAAAAAGCTCATCCCCCGACCGATATACCGCTTGGCAATCGACACCACTAACCTCAAATTACTCTGGGTCAAATGCGCCTTGGCTTTTAAATCCCCCGCCTCTGTTCTCTGAGCCAAATCAATTTCTTGTTCCCGGGTCAACAGCGCTATCCGCCCAATCTCTTTCAAATACATCCGCACCGGATCCTGCAATCCCCGATCCTCCAGGGTCGCCAATACCTCCAGTTCTTTCTCCAGGGCCGTCGTTGCCTCCTCATCTTCCCTAATTTGCTCTTCGGTGACACTCTCAAAAATATCTATCCCTGATCGCAGCAGCTTATCGTACAAACCGTCCAATTCTTCCAAATGTATCTCGGCCCGGGGAAATACCACTAACACTTCATTTTGGGTAATAAAACCCTGATCTCGGCCTTTGCGCACCAAAGCCTGGATTCTTCGCCTTAACTGTTCGTCAGCTTTCATGTAACTATTATTGTACCTCAAGTCCCTAATTTAGCCGATACCCGGACAAATTCTTGTCGTAAAGCTTTTAGCTTTTCCTTCGCTCCCCCCTCTCGCTCCAACCTCCTAATTTCCTCTCCCAATGCTTTAAGTTTCTTCTGGGCCAAAACCTTATCCCATTCTTTTTCTACCTGCAATAACTCCCGCTCATCTTCTGTTTCCCCTTTAAACCAAGCCGTTTCCGCCAACGATCTCAATTCCTCCGGTAATTGCTGCACTTCACTACCTTTACTGATATATTCCACTATCCTCCCTATGCCTACCACTTCCCACTTTCTCCTTTTAACTCGCTCTATAGCTTCCTGCTTCGTTTTGGAACTCGCCCTCAACAAACACCCCAACCAGTATTCTTCCAACCTTTCCGCTCTCGTTTTTTGTGATTTCTCTTCCTCACCTGATGACCTGATAACCTGATTACCTGATGACCTAATTTCAGCCTTCCCCACTTCCGCCGCCACCGCCTCTTCGCTCACTCCTAAACGCTCCGCCACCACCTTCATATAATGGGCCTGTTCGACCGAATTAGTCATCCCTGCCAAAATCGGCGCTAATTCCTGACTCACGCTCCGTTTGCCTTCTCCTGTCTTCACATCAAATCTGGACAAAGCACTCTGAACATAAAAGTCATACACCCCTACGGCTTGCTTGACCATATCTTTCCATTCCGCCCCATCTGCCCGGGCAATCTCATCCGGGTCTTTACCCCCGCTAATCTTTACCACCCGCACCCCCAAGCCTAAACTGTCTGCCAGGGCAATGCTCCGCCGCGTCGCTTCTTGTCCCGCCGTATCCGCATCCAAAGCCAGTCTCACCTGCCGACAATACCGCAGCAACAGCCTAATCTGCTCTGGCGTAAACGCCGACCCTTTAATAGCCACCACGTTTTTCACCCCCGCTTGCCAGGACGAAATCGCGTCCACCTCTCCCTCTACCACCACCGCGAATTCCTGCTTTTTGATCTCTCCCTTATTCACCGCCAGGCCATATAATAATTCTCCTTTGTGATAAATTTCCGTCTCCGGCGTATTTATATATTTAGGATCCTTGCCCTCCGTAGCCTCGGCGGAGGAGGGAAGCACCCTACCCGCAAAGCCCGCTACCCGCCCCCTGGCATCCGTCAACGGAAACATAACCCTCCCCCGAAACCGGTCATAATAGCCCCTCTCCCCCTTTATTACTAAGCCGGTTTTCTCTAACTCTTCAGTTCTATAGCCCTTTTTCTTGACCAAGAAGTTTTGCGTCTCCTCCCAACTCTGCGGCGCGTATCCCAATTTAAATACTTTAATCGCCTCATTAGTTAAGCCTCGATTTTTCAAGTACCGCCTTGCCTCTTCTCCTACTTTATGACTGGTCAACACATAGTGATAAAATTCCGCCGCCAAATGATTAATTTCCCAGTACTTCTCCCGTTCACTTTTTTCCTCTCTTCCTGCCCGCCTCACCAATCTGACTCCGGCTCTGTTTGCCAAATACTCCAACGCCTCCACAAACTCCATCCCCTCAAACTCTTCCAAAAACGAAATTACATCCCCTCCTTTGCTGCAGCCAAAACACCGATAAATCTGTAATTCCGGCGACACCATAAACGACGGCGTCTTTTCCGAATGAAACGGGCACAACCCCTTAAAATTCCGCCCTCCCTTAACCAGCTTGACCTTCTCTCCAATCACCTGGACAATATCGATTTTGCGCTTAATCTCTTCCACCTGACTGTCCATAGTGAGACAATTCTAGCACCATGGCCAAATTTCCTTTTTTACTCCTGGGTTTATTTCTGGTTTTAACTATTCTAAGTCAACCTTCAGTGCCTTCTGCTACCCCACCTTCTGTGATCCCCTCTCCCATCCTTACTCCCTCCCCTACCCCTAAGCCCTTGACTTTCGCCGAGATGAACACTCTCTATGGCCCCTGCGTCAACCTCCCCGCTCTCATGTACCACCACATCCAACCCCAGGAAGAAGCCGCCGCCAAAAACCAAACCAACCTTACCGTCACTCCGGAAACTTTCCGCTCCCATCTCGAGTATCTTAGATCTAAGATCTACAATCCTATCTCTCCTACCGACCTGGCCGCTTTCTTTAATACCGGCGCTCCCTTACCGGCTAAACCCGTTCTCCTCACTTTTGATGACGCCTATGCCGACTTCGCCGCTTACACTGCTCCTATTTTGCAGGAATTCGGTTTCCCCGCCACCGTCTTTACCCCCACCGGCCTCCTGGATAATCCCGACTATTTATCCTGGTCCGACTTATCTCGCCTCTCCGGCAACTTTCACTTCGGCAACCACACTTGGTCCCATAAAAACGTTGCTGCCACTATCGAAGTTATCCGCAATGAAATATCCTTAGCCGACACTCAATTAGCCAACCGCGGTTTCAACTTCCCTAAGACTTTTGCTTATCCCTACGGCTTAGCTAATGCCAATGCCCAAGCAGTTTTACAGGATTTAGGTTACCAGTTGGCATTTACCACTCAACCCGGCCGCGTCCTGTGTACCAAGCAACGCCTGGCTCTTCCCCGCCTCCGCATCGGCAACTCCCCGCTTACCAACTACGGCCTCTAGCGCGCCAACACCCATCCCCACACATACTTTGCTCCAGCCTTTTTTAACACCCAGCAGCACTCCGCCATTGTCGCTCCGCTGGTCCACACGTCATCCACCAACAATATAGCTCGTGGCAAGTAGCTAGTAGCTCTTAGTTGAAATGCATTTTTAATATTCTCCAGTCGTTCCCGCCGCAGCTTCCCCACTTGCTGTCCCGTATTTTTAACTCTCACCAGTAAATTCCTTGACTCTAAATTTTCTTTTTCCGCCAACCACCTGCCAATCATCTCTGCCTGATTAAACCCCCGCCACTTCTCTCTCTTAGAGTAGAGAGGCACAGGAACTACAACCGGACAAGCATCGAGTGGGACCTGAGCACCCACGGCAGGCATGCCGAGCGATTTAGAGCCGCGAAGTAATTCGCTCAGCATATCGTAATAAAATCTATATTTAGCCTTGGAAATAATTTTCCGCGCCACCCCCTCATAAGCCCACAGGCAGGTTAACCCATCCAAGCTATAAGGCTGGCGACAGTATTTATGCTTCAACCCATACCGGCTGGCCCACCCACACACCGGACAAATCTGCTCTTCCTCCCACAACCCCACCTCGCAACTCTCACACACATATTTCCCCCACTTACCGCAATTAACACACTTCTTCGGAAACACTATATCTAATAAATTCATACATTCACTATAGCTTACACTGCGCAGACAGCTCCGACTGGAAACGCACGCATCGAGTGCAAAACATGCTATTCTGAACTCATGCCCACCCGCCAGTTGGGTAAGTTTAAGGTTTTCTACAAAGGCAACTGGAACGATAAACTATTCAATAAATGCATGGGCGTAGTCGGCAGCCGCCACATGACCGATTACGGCCGCTGCGTCATCGACAAAATTGTCCCCCAATTAATCCTTGACGACTGGACTATCGTCTCCGGCTTCATGTATGGTGTGGACATCACCGCTCACCGAGCTTGTCTGGATTGCGGCGGCAAAACTATCGCTATTTTAGGTTGGGGTATTAATTACCCCGTAGACCAACCGGAGCAAGCTTTACTCCAAAAAATTATCGCCACCGGCGGCTTGATTTTGTCTCTCTGGGACAACCAACCCGGTACCAACTGGACTTTCCCCGCCCGCAACCGCCTAGTGGCTCACATTTGCCATGAGCTCATCGTCGTCGAAGCCGCCGCCAAATCCGGCGCCCTCCTCACCGCTGCCATGGTCAGAAATTTAACCAAAAAGGTTTGGGCCGTCCCCGGCCCCATTACCTCTCCCACCTCCGCCGGCACTAACCGCCTCATCGCCGAAGGCAAAGCTCTTCCTTGGTTAGGCAATAATTTCCAACCTCAATTGATTAACTCTCCACCGGCCCACCCCATCTTAAAACTTTTATCCGGCCAAACTCTGGACGCCGGCGCCATCGCCCGCTTCTTAAATCAACCCATGGACCAGGTCGCCTCGCAATTATCTCTGCTGACCCTCCAAGGCGCCGTCATCGAACAGAACGGTAAGTATTATGCTAGTTAAAATCCCCTCCGTTGCCCATATAGGCCTGGAAACTATCCCCGTTGCCGTTGAAGTCGACGTCGCCAGTCAAGGCTTCCCCGGTTTCAACATCGTCGGCCTGGCTAGCAAAGCCATTGAAGAAGCCCGCGAACGGGTCAAAACCGCCATCGTTAACTCCGGCCTCGACTTCCCTCCCAAAAAAATTACCGTCAACCTCGCCCCCGCCGATCTGCCCAAAGACGGCGCCGCTTATGATCTGCCCATCGCTATCGGTATCCTGGCCGCCTCCGATCAAATAGCTACCGACCACGAGCTCCTAGCTACCAGCTTATTCTACGGCGAACTCTCGCTCGACGGCAGCCTGCGCACTACCAAGGGCGTGCTTCTGGTCGGCCTCCACGCTCAACATGCCAAACTACCTCAAGTCTTCGTTCCCGTCGAGAACGCCAACGAAGCCGCGGTTATCGACCACATCACCATTTTCCCGGTAAGAAACTTAACCCAACTGGTTGATCATCTCCACCAAGTTAAAACCATTTCCCCTCTCCGCCATGTTCCGGTGGACGAATTAATTGAACCCGATAATTTTGATATCGACCTGTCCGAAATCGCCGGCCAGGAACTGGCCAAACGCGCTCTCACCATCGCCGCCGCCGGTGGCCACAACTTACTCATGTGGGGCCCACCCGGCACTGGCAAAACCATGCTCGCCAAAGCCATGCCCTCTATTCTCCCACCTCTCTCCCCCACCGAAGCTTTGGAAGTCACCCGCATCTATTCTGTTTCCGGTTTGCTTGATCCCGGTGAATCGCTCATTCGCCGCCGTCCCTATCGCAACCCTCATCACGGCGTTTCCGTCGCCGGCATGGTCGGTGGCGGCAGCCATCCTACTCCCGGAGAAGTTTCCCTAGCTCATTTAGGCGTCCTCTTTTTGGATGAAATGCCCGAATTCCCCCGCTCCGTTCTGGAAGCCCTGCGTCAACCCATGGAAGACGGTACCGTCGCCATCGTCCGGGCGCAAGCTCATGTGGCTTATCCCGCCAGTTTCACCCTCCTTGCCGCCGTCAACCCCTGCCCCTGCGGCTACCTAGGCCATCCCAAAAAGGAATGCCGGTGCAGCGATAAACAAATTAGAAAATACCGTTCCCGCATCTCCGGACCCATCCTCGATCGGATTGACCTCCACGTCCACGTCCCTACCGTTGAAGTCGACAAGCTCGCCTCCGGCTCAGCCGGACCCCCCACTACTTCTCAAACTATCAGACGCCAAGTGATTACCGCCCGCCACATCCAGCACCGCCGTTTTTCCCCAAACTCTATCTACACCAACTCCCAAATGACCAACAAACTGGTCAAGCAATACTGCCCTCTTACCCCATCAGTCCAGGGTATCTTAGCAGCCGCTGTCGAGAGATTCGACCTCTCCGCTCGCAGTTACTTCCGCCTCATCAAAGTCTCCCGCACCATCGCCGATCTTAATTCTTCCCCAGACATCACTCCCACCCACATGGCCGAAGCCATCCAATACCGCCAAATGAGCTAATGTCAAAGTTTCAAAACAGACTTATCGGTAAAATTGGCGAGGATTTAGCCAGAGATTATTTAGTCAAACAGGGCTATCAAATAGTCACCACCAATTTCCACACCCGCTTCGGCGAAATCGATATCACCGCCCAAAACAAAAACATATTGGTTTTCGTCGAAGTCAAAACCAAGATTGGTCTGGATTTCGGTCCTCCCGAAGCCATGTTCACTCCCCGAAAATACGACCGCGTCAAACGCATGGCCACCGTCTATCTTAAAGGCCGCGACGTCCCCTGCCGCATCGACATGATCGCCATTGTCCTGGACAAATCCCACCAACCCCTCTCTATCCACCACTACCCCAATCCCTATTAAAATCAAAATGGTAAAATAGTCCAGTCTGATTGGAGGTGTCGGATAGTGGTTCATTCCACACGCTTGGAAAGCGTGCGAGCGTAAGCTCTCGTGGGTTCGAATCCCACCGCCTCCGCCGCCTGTTTCAGCACCCGCTTTTGCCCGCTAAATTCTAGCTTCTCACAAGCCGCCTCAAACGACAACCACTCCACCTCCTCCATTTCCCAATCATGATCCGCAACATCTCCTGACACATACTCCATTAAAAAATACTGGACGATCTTGAAAATTCTTTCCCCATTTAAACTATAGGTATATTTCTCTACCGGCTTAATCTTAGCCACAATCCTCGCCTTTACCCCCGTCTCTTCCGCCACTTCTCTCACCGCCGCAGCTTCGGCCGTCTCCCCTTCGTCAATTAGCCCTTTTGGCAACACCCACTTCTTATACCCCGAATGTTTGCACACCAACCACTTAATTTGCAATTTGGCATTTGGAATTTGGAATTTCCTATATACCACCCCTCCAGAAGAAACTTCTCGTCTCATGTGCCCCCAGGAGGAATCGAACCTCCATCTCAAGTTCCGGAAACTCACGGTCTATCCATTAGCCTATGAGGGCAAAGGCTTGTTGCGGTGGGGGTGGGATTCGAACCCACGTGCCCGTTTCCGAGCTCAATCTTTTCGAGAGATGACAGTTTAACCACTCCTGCACCCCACCTTGGTGCGCCCAGGAGGAATCGAACCTCCACTCTTTGGTCCGCAACCAAAAGTTGTGTCCATTCAACTATGGGCGCTTCTTAGCTAATTGTACCAGACAGGGATACCTAAACCGCCGGCTCTTCGCTCTCCAGGGGCACTTTCTTCACCAACCAATCCGCCGCCTTATCCATAAACGTCGCTTCCGGCTGCTCTAATATCAGGTAGTCCTTCAGCGTTCGTTTCACCAACTCTTCGTCCGCCTCCCCCAACATCAACAGCAACCGCCGCGGAAATTTAACCCGCGTCTCCACTACCAGCATCTTTTGTTTCCACTTATCTTCCAGCCAAAACCGCCACAGCTCCTGCCACTTATACAATTTGTCTCCGGTCCTAATCCCCCGATTCGTCAGCTCGTACTTAGTCTCCTCCGGCGGCACTGAAGCCAGCACATAGGCCACAAACGCTAAAGCAATCATCACCGCAATCAGTAGCCACTCCTTTAAGAACAACAAAATTATCGCTACCAACACTACAATCGCCCCAATCGTGGTGTAGTATTCCTTGTCTCTCCGCTTAAATGGCCTCCCTGGGGCTCTCCACGACACTAACACTCTCTCTTCCTTCGGCTCCTCCCTCTGATACGCCGGCGGTAACACCACCGGCCTCACTTCTTCTTGTTTCTTTTTATTCCCAATCAAACCAAACAGAGCAGCTGTCATGTAATCATCCTAACATAACTGGCGGTCTCTTTACGAAAAAATTCGAACTATTTTTCAAAGGTAACGCGGCGAGTGCCCCCACCCACTCGCCGCGCCATCTTTACCGCTCGCCTGCCCGCCTCTGGAGGGGCCTTCGGCCTCGCTTATTTTTTGCGCGCGCGATTTTCTCGCCCTTCGGGCGAGTAAGGAAGAAATTTATAGTTTTCCTTGCCCCGCCCGCCCGTGTGCGGAAAACATTTTACTCCCCTAATGGTACCAAAACTATTGACCAAATTCCACCATTTTGGCCAACAGGAAGTTATTTTGAGGGATTACAATTCCAGTAGCACAATGTCATTTTCCCAACGATACTCTCTTTTGGTATCGGACCATGTGCTCTTGAATCTGAACTGTGCGGTCGATTATCTCCCATTACGAAATATTGTCCTTGAAGAATCGCCAACTTTTGGCCTTCTTTCAGATAAGTATGTTCATAAGTAACGGTGCCGGGTGCCAAATATGGCTCATCCAATAACTGACCGTTGATATAAACTTTACCCTCTCGGATTTCTATTTCCTCTCCCGGGAGCCCAACAATCCGTTTGAAATAATCAACATCGGGATTGCTAGGGGCTTTATAGACTACAACATCTCCTCTTTTTGGCTCACCAAACCTATATGACCATTTATCAGTCAAATAGTATTGTCCATCAACATAACTTGGTGCCATAGCAGCTCCAGTGATTTGGTTTGGTGAAGCAAAAAATAGATAAAATATAACCAAAACTGCTAACAACAGTGGAATAATTGCTACTGAGAAGAGAGTCCAATATATAATTTTATCCTTCTTGCTTACAGCTTCTTCTGAAGTCGGTATTAAATTGCCCTTTCCATCTACCGCAACAACATATGTTTTTGCCATTTTATCGTGCCACGCTTGTCGTTGAGGATGTTTAAGAACATGTAAATAACCTAGATTTAAAAGCATTGTTGAATATAGTTTCCCAACGGATTCTCTCAGAAGAGCTTGTCCTACAGTAACAGGTTGATATGCAATATTTACAACTCGAAGTTTAAACAGTTTTTTCCCAATGGTCGCTCCCCATTTTTTAAGTAGAGTCACATTATAAGCAACAGAAAGAATCCAAAAGATTATTTTTTCTAAACCATCTGTTTTGATTCCAACCATATCTAGAATCAAAAACAAGACAAAAAGAAGAACAAGAAGAAGCACTTCATCAACGATGAAAGCAAACAGCCGTCTCCAAAAACTGGCTTTAAGATACATCTTCATATCTGTTTTAAGTATTTCAAATTTACTTGCTAAAAACAAGCGCTAGTTGTGTTGCATTATGATTCATGTTTTATGTATAATTAAGGGAATATGGAAATGATATTTGGAGGCATAGCTACAATAGTAACCCTGGTGGTTCTCGCATCTTTAAAACAAGTCAATGAATACGAACGTGGGATTATTTTTACCATGGGAAGATTCACTGGGGTTTTAAAACCAGGTTGGAGATTGGTCCTTCCAATATTCCAAACATGGCAAAAAATAGACGTGCGCACAAAAGTGGTGGTAGAACCAGATCAAGAAGCCATTACTAAAGACAATGTCTCCACTAAAATTACCGCAGTGCTGTATTACAAGATTACCGACGCACAAAAAGCGATCCTAGAAGTAGAAGATTTTTACTCCGCCGTATCGCAGCTTGCTCAAACTACTATGCGCAACATCATTGGTGAAGTAGATTTGGATCATCTCTTGACCCAAAGGCACGATTTGGCAATAAAAATTCAAGAACAAGTAGAGAAAGCTGCACACCAATGGGGTTTGGATGTTTCAAGCGTAGAACTCAAAGATATAAAACTTCCGGAATCCATGGTGCGCACCATGGCGAAGCAGGCAGAAGCAGAGCGGGAAAAACGCGCAACTATTATTAACTCTGAAGGTGAGGTAATAGCTTCAAAAAATTTGGCAGAAGCAGCTAAAACTATGTCCGATGCGCCGGGAGCTTTACACCTGAGGACGCTCAATTCTATTAACGATATTTCTTCGGATCAATCAAACACAGTTGTTTTTACTGTGCCCCTCGAAATTCTTAAAGCTCTTGAGGGGTTTAAGAAAAAATGAATATCTCCCAATCAAATGATAAAAAATTGTTTATTACCAAAGAAACTAAACAAGAAGAGGACAAGACTTTTTCTTCATTCGAGGAAGCAAAACAATATTTGAAAACTCTCGGTTTTAGTGATGCGGAACTAAAAGAGATTGAGCAAAAGCAGAAGACTGGCGAGAAAGAGATAGTTTTTAATAAAACTTCAAGAAAAGTAGATTTAGGGGTTAATAATCTGACTTTTTCAACACAAGCTTCTTGTTCACGATGTAAGAAACACATTCAATCAGACGAAAAATTTTGTCGTTTCTGTGGAGCGCCCGTAAAAATTCCTTTATGGAAAAGAATATTTGGACTAGGATAACCGCGAACTAATCTCCACTCCTCTTGTCGATGCTATTCAATAATGGTATATTGATATTGAACTCAACTTGTTAGGTCGTCTTTTTTAATGGCCGTTCTGGACGATTTAAGGCGACTTAAGTTGAGTTCAACCAGAGCGGCCATTTAAGTTTTGTCCTTTAAAATTTTTGCATTTTCTTTAAGTGAAAAATCTCTAAGATTTTTCACTTGTTCGAACCGACTTTTTACGAGG
>Ga0155074_164_pt2 | contig 16059 bp, 14 predicted proteins | sample RifCSPhighO2_01_FD_106042 | JGI IMG/M metagenome (GOLD analysis project Ga0155074, IMG submission 106042) | Candidatus Chisholmbacteria bacterium RIFCSPHIGHO2_01_FULL_48_12 | reverse complement strand
TAAGATGAAAGCGGTGATTTTTGATTTGGATGGGGTGTTAGTGGATTCGGAGCCGGCACAAGGTAAGGCCAGCAGGGATTTATTTGCCAGGTATGGCAAGAAATATACAGAGAGGCACGAGCAAGAGTTTTTGGGGGTGCGAGCGAGAGAGGAGATAGCCATTTTGAAGCGGCGATGGAAACTTGCGCCCACGATAGAAGTATTGATGGCACAACGGCGGCAGATTCTGGGGCGGTTAATTAATCAGGTGGAACTGATGTCAGGTGCAGTAGAGTTATTGCAATGGTTAGCTGAAATAAATCTACCCCTAGGTTTAGGGACCAGCAGCGAGGCGGAGTATGTGAATCGGATTTTGGAGAACTTGGGAATTAAAAATTATTTTAAGGTGATAGTCACCGGTGATGATGTAGTCAGGGGTAAGCCTGATCCGGAAGTGTACCTTAAAGTAGCTAGGGGTTTAGGGGTAGCGCCAAAAGAATGTGTGGTGATTGAGGACGCGCCCAACGGGGTGGCCGCGGCCAGGGCGGCGGGAATGCAATGTTGGATGGTTACAGACTCATTGATGGAGGTAAAGCGATGGCTGACGAATATTTGACCAGGAATATTATTCCGGCGATAAATAGCAAGATTGTTGGCGGTAAAGGGGCGATATTTTATCTTGATGATGGCAGGAAGGTATTGGACTTTTCGGCGCAAACTTTGAATTTGAGCTTGGGCCACAATTACCCAGAACTGATAGAAGCAGCTAAGACGCAATTAGACCGGTTAGCGTACCATTCATCCAGATTTATGAGTGATGTGTTTATAAATTTATCCGAGAAGCTAGTGAGTTTGACTGATAAGCATCTTAATAAGATAAATCTTAAATTAACTGATGGTAGCGATGCAGTGGAGAGTGCGATTAAGAGAGCTAGAGTAGCTAGCGGCAAGCCATATATAGTCGCCTTTAAGGGATCGCATCATGGCGAAACGGTGGAGACGTTGGCTAGCAGCGGTAAACACTTTGATGGGCCGTTTTTGGGAAGTAGTAGGAAGTACCTGTGGCTTGAGCCGGATGATAGTTGTGAGGATGAGCTGGCTGGTTGGCTGCGATCAAGAAAGGATATAGCCGGTGTGATCGTGGAGCCGGTAATGGTTAATGCCGGAGTGATTGTACATCCGACGGGGAGATTACGCCGGATAAGAGAATTATGTAGTAAATTTGGAGTGGCGCTAATTTTTGATGAAATCCAGACGGCTTTTGGTTGGGTAGGGACGACTTTTGCTTACGAAAGATTAGGCGTAGTGCCAGATATGTTAGCCCTAGGTAAAGCTCTTGCTCCCGGATTTCCCCTAGCAGCTTTAGCGCTAAATAATCAGTATGATGTCCTGGATTATGGTTATGACGAATTGACTTATGGGGGTCATCCCGTGTCTTGTGCGGTGGCGCTGGAGAATTTAAAGATTTTAGCCGAAACTGATTTTAAAATATCTAAAAAGGAGGGTCTATTGGCGAGAGGTTTAAATAAATATGGAGGTAGGGGTATGGGCTTGATTTGGGGGGTTCCTGGTCAAGATATTAAGAGAGCTAAGAGAATTTATACAGACTGTTTTGATCAAGGTTTGTTGTTGCGATTGAGTGGAGACGAATCAACGTTGATTCTCAAACCGCCATTAATGGTAACTGAAGTGCAAATTAGGCAAGCTTTAGGGATATTTGAAAAAATATGGCTAGGGCAGAGTTAGAGCTTCCAGATTTGACAAGAGGGTTGAAATTACCTGAGGGTATGGAGTTGGCGGGTGATGAAGTAGTAATACCGCAGGGCAATTTGAATCGAATGGTGCCCGTACACTATAAAAATAGATTCTATTTACTGCGTTTACCAATGACGGCAGAAGAGGTAAGGCCAACCCATGAGGTTATAGCTACAGAATATGAAGCTCTGGGATTTACTGGTTTGGGGGGTGGTTATGGATTTAGGACCTTGACTGAACAGGTAGAGTTTGTGCAGAAATGTCAGGCATTGGGGCTGGGAGTAGGCGGACTGGAGCGTTGGGATGGCTTGACTATAGCTAGATATCAGCCAGGAATGAGATTGTCGCATTATAATCGGATGGCGGAAGCTGATGTTGGTGTAACCCTGCGTTTTTTGGACACCGTAGTGTCAGCCCACCAGCAGGGTGTAGTTTTGGGTGACAGATGGACTCCCAATGCCCTGGTAACTCCGATAGGAGATATAGTGCACATTGATTTTGACATTGCTTTATCAGGTCCAGTGGCCAGAGAGTTTGAGTTGTCTCAAGCAATATTTTATGGCTCTCAATCAACTAATCTAGTTGTAGCTAAGGCAGTGGCTTTGTGGTGGCAAGCAATGTCTGGTTTTGGTAAATATGATGGGGATGTGGTAGAATATTTTTTGAAAAATCACCAAACATATAATGAATCTCATCCGGATATGGCAAATCCGTATCCGATGATAATAGAAGGAGACTAGATGAGTGCCGAAAGGGTTGCGACAACGATTGATTATAGGGAAATAACTCACCCAGATATAAGGCGGCTGTGGGCGTTTAAAGATGTACCAGGAGTGAACCGAGGCGCGGCCGGGGAAATTTTGGGCGTGGTTAAGGATAACCCTGGGGCAGTGATCTCTTTTGCTACTGGTCAGACTATGGAAGGGGTCTATGAAGCATTGGTGGGATTAAGCCAAGAACAAGAAATAAGTTTTAATAGAATCTTGGCACTTCAAGGAGACGATTATTATCCAGCTGATCCAGAGAGAGACGAATTTAGCTTTGCGCGCTACTTACGCAAGAGACTGTTTGAACCGTTGGAGATACCTATAGAGCATAGGTTTGAAATTAATGCCTTGGTAAGTGATCCAGAGGCAGAAGCATTGAGATATGAGGCATTGCTGGCACAACAGCCGGTAGATTTGACAATTTTAGGAATTGGTCCTGACTCGCATATATATTTTAATGAATCGGGAATACCTTTTAATCAACGGATGTTTGTGGCCAATTTTTCCCAAGCAACTCTGCATCGAGATCGGGTTGAAAGAAGACAAGAAACGCCGGATAGGGCTATTACTCAAGGTATTGGAAATATATTAGATTCAAGGCAGATTTTGTTGGTGGCTTTTGGAGAAAGAAAGGGCGGGTGGTTAAGGCGGGCTTTGTATGGACAAATTGATACAGTATGTCCGGCTTCGGCGCTAAGACTGGTAGGTGATAAAGTAACGATGGTGATTGATGAGGCGGCGGCGGCGGTATTACAGCAGGGCAGAGAATAAAGGCAGGAAAGAACTTAAGATTAGCGATAAAGAGGCGATGATGACGATGACGGTCCAGATTTTGCGGTGGTGTTTGGTGAGTTTCATGCTAAATTAATTTCAGCCATTTGCGGTGGCCGATGCTTAAGATATCGCCGGATTTAAAATTGGTTAATTGGTCATTGGTGATTGGTAATTGGTTAATTGAGACTCCTCGCTGGGCGAGGAGGCGTTTGGCCTCTCCCCTACTCTGCACGAGCTGGGATTTTTCCAGCAAATCTACGATGGTGGTATTGGGCGATAATTGGGATAAGTTAAAAGTGGGAATATCACTGGGCGCTTGGCCTTGTTGGATGGTAGTTTCGAAATGCTTCTGGGCCGTTTGGGCGGCGGTGGGGCCATGGAATTGGCGGACGATATCAAAAGCAACGGCTTTTTTGCCTGCCAGTGGATTATCAGACAGAGAAGCAAGGTTGGTGAGGAGTTCAAAGTAAGATTGGATCAGGTCATCGGGAATGGACATGAGTTTACCGAACATATCTTCGGGCGAGTCATTGAGCCAAACGCAGTTGCCGGTGGTTTTGCTCATCTGGTGGCCGTCGGTGCCTAAGATCATGGGAGTGATTAAAACAAATTTTTCTTTGCCTTTCATCTTGCGCATCAGTTCGCGGCCGATGAGCATGTTGAATTCCTGATCGGTGCCGCCTAGTTCCAAATCGACGTCCATGGCAACAGAATCGTAACCTTGGAGCAGAGGGTACATGGTTTCGTGATACCAGACGGTGTTACCGGCATCGAGGCGGCGCTGAAAGGATTCGCGCTTGAAGAGTTGGACGGCGGAAATTTGGGAGGCGATATTAATAATGTCTTTGAGGGTGAGCTGGAGCAACCAGTCGCCGTTTTGCTTGATGGTGACTCTGTCAAAATCTATGAGATGGGCAACCTGATCTTTCCAGGTGGTAATATTGGCGTCGATTTCCGCTTGGGTGATGGGCTTTCTGGCCTCGGCTCGAAGTGACGGGTCGCCGACCAAGACAGTGCCGGTGCCAAAAAGGAGAATAGCCTCATGGCCGGCGGCGGCGAATTCCTGGAGTTTGCGCAAAGGTACGGTATGGCCCAAATGCAGCTTAGTAGCAGTGGGGTCAATGCCTAAGTAGAGCCGGATTTTGCGCTGCTGAAGTAGCTGTTTTAGTCCTGCTTTGTCGGGGAGGATTTTGGCCACGCGGCGAGTAATGAGTTGGTCAATTGGGTCCATAGGTTTAATATAGCACCAATGAGGCGAAATCGGCATAGTCAAAGAATTTACGGAAGCTTTTGCGTTCTAGCTTGAAAGTAGTTTGGTGGTAGAAGAAAGCTTCCAAAGATGCCTCATGACTGACGGCAATGACGGTGGCGTGTTTGATTGAATTAAAAATTTTCAGCCAGCGGCCAACTAGATCTTGAGGTGATTCGATATTACCATGTTGATTTAGACTTAAGTAAGCTTGAGCGGGTCGCCTACCTTTAAGTTGAAGAAGATTGATGTTTTTGATGCGTAAGGGGGCTGGACGGAGACTGGGTATGGCTAGTTCTTGAGCTAAAATTTGAGCTGTTTGGTGAGCCCGGTGAGCGGGAGAGTGAAGGATGATAGCGGGATGGATAAGCAAAGGACGAAGGCGGCGAGATAAAGCCTTGACTTGCCGGATGCCAGCAGAAAACAGTCTCCTATCGGGATTGGATTTGTCTGGAGTAGTTTGGCCGTGGCGGACTAAGATGAGGCGTTTCATACTAAACGAGCTCCCATTTGAATTGAGGTTTTGCCGCCGTGGGCAACGGGTGATGGTGAGGCAGTGAGGGCTAAATCCATGATTTCTCCTTGTGAGACGAAGAGGCCATATCTAATAGTATGCTGATCCGTGCCAGTGTAGCCGGTCATAATGTCGATGTAAGGTAATTCTACCCAATAAGGCGGAATAGTTTGCTGAATAACGACATTTTTAGCAAAACGGCGAATGAGGTCTAATTGGGCAGCTTGATCTCCTGCTTGGGCTACACCCCTGGCGCCGGATTGATTTTTGACCTTGACGAAGAATTGCTTAGGATCAGTGGCTATTTGTCGGAGTAGTTCTTGTTTTATTTCTGAGGAGTGAAAGTCGGATAAGAAATGAGTGGCAGGAATAACTTGTCTCAATTGGTGGAGAACTTGGGGATCGAAACATAAATTGAGGAGTGATTCTAAACTGGAATCTTGAGAGGGATTGGAAATGATGCCGAGGGCGCTTTTTTCACCTAGAGCTGGTTGGCGGTGAGATAGCACGACTAGATCTTGGGGGATTGATGGTTTACCTTTGAGCGTCGGTAGGGCGAGAAGTTGTTTAACATTAGAAATGTCTCGGTCAAACATATAGTCGCCCTCAAAGATGACTTGGAGTTGACCACCGAGCTGCTTGACTTGACTGGTAAAGTAGGTTGCCTCAGGTAAGTAGAATCTTTCTAGGCCGGATAGGAGCATGCCAGTAGGTGCGTCGTGGGAAATACGGGCAATTAAATTGGCTAAACCTAAGCCTGGTGGTTGAGAGGAGAGACTGCGGCAAAGAGTGGCGTAGCCGAAGCCGTGAAGCTTGTCGACCTCAACTTCGGCGATGAAGAATTGATTGGTGTGGGGATGTTTGATGAGGTCGATTCTAATAAAGGGATGATCGGAAGATGTATTAGTGGCTAAAGCTGTGATTTCGGCATCTTCATCTTGAATAATGGATTTTCGGTCAAGATCGAGAGAGGTGGAAAATGACGGTTCTAGGCCGAGGACGCGGCGGATAGATCTAAATGTAGGATCCGCACGCCTTAATTTATCGTCGATAGTGGATAAAGTAATAAGTTTGCCCAGGCCATTGATGAATGGAGGCATAAGTTGGCCGATTTGTTCCAATTGAGCTTGTTCTGGCTCTGGTATAGGCAGGCTTTCGGTAGTGACACGGAAGTTGTGAATTTCATCTACTCGGCCGCGGAAGAATTGTTCCACTACAAATTGCCTGGTTTCGTTTAAGGGTTGTGTTTCTGATGATGTTGGTTTTAGTGTTTCTGCCATAATTTTGAGCGCAATAAAAAACCTCCCGGTTGGGAGGTGGTGGTTATATAAAAACGCTTTAGCTTAAATTATATTTTTGCCGCAGCCACCACCCTCCCGACGGTGGGAGTAAAGTAATACCAAAAAGTAAATTGTTGGTTGCCTGGCAAATGCATATGGGTATATTCTATAGGTTAATTAGTTTTTGTCAACGGGAAGATTTGAGAGTTTTGGGGCCTTAGGATTATGATATTATGACAGGGTGTGGAGAAGGCAGAGATTTAGTAGAGCCTGGTGGTGGCGGACGGGGGCGCTGACGCTGTTGGTATCGGTGGTAGGTTCGCTGGCGGTGTCGGCCGTGCTGTTTGCTTGGTATGCTAAGGATTTGCCCCGGCCGGATAAGATCGTGCGACGGGAAGGGTTTGCTACGCGGATTTTTGACCGCAACGGCGAACTGCTCTATGACGTGTTTGGGGATCAGCGACGGACGTCGGTAAGTTTCGATCAGATACCGGAACATTTGAGGCAAGCGACGGTGGCTATTGAAGACAAAGATTTCTATAAACACCAAGGATTTGATCCAAAAGGGATATTGCGGGCGGCGGTAAATATCGTGTTTCGAGGAAAACTGCAGGGGGGGTCAACCTTGACCCAGCAGTTGGTGAAGAACGTACTGCTGACCTCGGAACGGCGCTTGGGGCGGAAAATCAAGGAGTTTATTTTGGCGGTGCAGATTGAGAAAAAATTTAACAAGGATGAAATTTTGCAGATGTATCTTAATGAAGCACCGTATGGGGGGACGGCTTGGGGAGTGGAGAGCGCGGCGGAGACTTATTTTGGCAAGAAAGTGGGAGATTTGTCTGTGGTTGAGGCGGCGATTTTGGCCGGGATGCCGCAGCGGCCGAGCGCCTATTCGCCTTTCGGCACTAACCCCAAGGCTTATATCGGCCGGACCGAACAGGTGTTGCGGCGGATGCGGGAAGATGGCTACATCAGCAAATTGGCGGAAGAGCAAGCTAGGTCGGAGCTGGCCAAAATCCAGTTTGCGCCTCAAGACGAGGGGATTAAAGCGCCGCATTTTGTGATGTATGTCAAAGACCAATTGGAGCAGATGTTTGGTGAGGCGCTAGTAGAAGGCGGGGGGTTACAGGTAGTGACGAGTTTAGATTGGCCATTGCAGGAAGTGGCTCAAGATTCGGTGAGCGAGGAAATCGCCAAAGTAGAGTCTGTGGAGATTACTAACGGAGCGGCGTTAGTGGAGGATGCTAATAATGGGGAGATTTTGGCCATGGTGGGATCGAAGGACTTTTTTGCGCAAGATTATGAAGGCCAGGTGAATGTGGTGTTGTCCAAACGCCAACCGGGATCGGCGATCAAGCCGGTGACTTATCTGGCGGCTTTTAGAAAGGGTTTTACCCCGGCGTCGGTGGTCATGGATGTGCGAACCGAATTTCCGTCGGGGGTAGTGGGTGAGCCGGATTACGCGCCGGAGAATTATGACGGTAAGTATCACGGGCCGTTGCAGCTTAGGTTTGCCTTGGGTAGCTCGATTAATATACCGGCGGTGAAGGTGCTGGCTATGGTAGGGCTTAAGGATATGCTTCAGGTGGCATACGACTTGGGTTTTACCACTTTGGAGCCGACACCGGAATTGATGAAGCGAGTGGGATTGTCGGTAACCTTGGGGGGTGGAGAGGTGCGGTTGCTGGATATGGTGTCGGCTTATGGGTCTGTGGCTAACGGGGGGAGAAAAATTGAGCCGGTGGCGATTTTGCGGGTGACGGATCGGGAAGGGAAAGTGTTGTTTGAACATAAATCAGTCGAAGGCCGGCGAGTGGTATCGGAGCAAGAGGCGTTTTTGGTTAACCATATTTTGTCGGATAATAACGCTAGGTTAATTACCTTTGGGGAAAACAGCCTGATTCATATTCGGGGGCGGAGTATTGCGGTGAAAACCGGGACGACCAATGATCAGCGGGATAACTGGACGGCGGGGTGGACGCGGGACAGTGTGGTGGGAGTATGGGTGGGCAACAACGATAATCATCCGATGAAGCAGGTGGCTTCGGGGGTGTCGGGAGCGGCGCCGATTTGGCGGCGGATTTTTTTAGAGGTATTGAAGCGACGGCCGGATCAGGCTTTTAGCGTGCCAGCGGGAGTAACGGCTCAACTGGTGGATACGGTATCGGGTTGGCCGGCGCATCATGGGTTTCCGGCGCGAAGCGAGTACTTTATTGACGGGACGCTGCCTGTGGATGAAGATCCGATCCACCCGATGTTGGCGGTGTGTAAAGCCAGCGGCAAACTGGCGACGGAGGTGGATATTGCCAAAGGTGATTACGAAGAAAAGGAGTACTTTGTATTTAAGGAGACTGATCCATTGTCGAGCGATGGGCGCAACTGGTGGCAAGAGGGAATTGATGCTTGGATAGCGACGCAGGCAGATAGCCGGTATCATCCGCCAACGGAAAAGTGTGATCAGAACGAAGCGGTATTGGTGAAAGTGGTTAAGCCGACGGATAAAGAAAAAGTGGACAGCAACGATGTGGAGATTCAAATAGAGGTAGTTGGGGGCGGAGAGGTGGAGTGGGTGAAGATATATGTGGATGGGGCGGAGAAAGAGAAGCTGACCGGTAAGGCGCCATACAAGAAGACGTTGTTTTTGGAAACGGGATCACATGCCGTGGGGGCGCGGGCTAAGTTTAAAAACGATGACAAGGAATATGAGGCGAATGAGATTAGAATCGGAGTAAAAGTGCCCTGGGATTATATGCCGCCAACGCCGGCACCCTCCCCTACCCCAACGCCGACACCCTAGCGGTGATTTTGGAGCGCAGAGGGACGATGTCGTGGTCCGTAAGTTGAGATTTAGGATTTCTGTAGGTGATAGTAAAGGTGGAGTTATTTTCGTAGCGGTCTTTCAGAGTTTCGGATTCGATCAGGGACGATGTTGATTTGATGGCAGTAATTACCTGTCCTAAATAAGTTTGGGGGGGCAGAGTAAAAGTCATATCTTCGATAATGGGAGCAGTCGTGTGTAGGGGGCGATAATGAGGATAGGCAGAGCTGTGCTTGATTAAATGACCGACAGCCAAGTCTGCCGCATAGATGTTTGGAGCCACTCTGCCGATAGTTCCGAGCTTGGTCTTGCTAACTAAGATTTCGGTAGGGGTAAATGTGGCGGAGATGTGGAGTTTTTTGAATAGGGCTTCGACAATGCCCTTGAGCCACAAGAAGTCTTTGTTGGTAGTTAAAGTCAGGTGAAGTTCATGTATGGGTAGCTCTTTTGGCTTAGGAAGGTAAACATTAGCCATCTCGAAAATGCTGACATCCGGTTTATTTTTGTTTTGGTGAATAACTTGCAGGTGAGAAGGAATGAGGAATTGGCGCAAGTAAACCATGTCGTCGGTTAAAGGGTTGGTCAGTTTCAAGTTATTTTTAGCATCGGGTTGAGCAACTAATGAATAGGTATAGACTTCGGTAAGTCCCCAAGCGGCTAACCAAGTTTTAATCTGGTGTTCCAATTGAAAATTGTCGTCAGGTGGATTGTCGGGGATAGCGGTGGACATTAGCAGCGAAGGTAAGTTGTGATAGCCGTAGATGCGGGCGATTTCTTCGATGTAGTCTTGAGGAATAGTGAGGTCTTTGGCGCGCCACGAAGGGGGTTGTAGATGATAGATGTTAGATCGTAGATCAACTATACAGCCCAAGGATTTAAGAATAGCGATGATTTTTTGGGGTTCGAGATGAAGTCCCAGATAGGTATCGATGAGTTCTTGATTTAAAACAGTAGAAGTAATGACGGGTGGATGGGGGTAAATATCGATAAGGCGACTGCCTATGGTCGCACCAGCCAGGTTTCGAGCCAGTTTAATTGACTGAAGTAGAGCGGTAGCGCCTAATTCGGGATCGACGTCTTTTTCGTTAAGAATCGCGGCTTGGGTGCGGATAGCCAGTCCCATAGAAGCTTGACGGATTTTGCGACTATCTATAGATTCAGTCCATAACAAAACGGTTTTGGTTTTATCAGTGACGACGGTGTTTTTGGTGCCCATGATGCCGGGCAGGTCGATGATTTGTCCGGTGCCGTCATCAAAAACTACCTCTCCCCCTTTGAGCACGTGGGTTTTGTTATCTAAAGTAGTGAATTTTTCACCCTTCTTAGCCTCACGGACGATGATAGTTTTTTGGGTTAGCCTGTCGTAGTCAAAAGCATGGATCGGGTGGCCTAATTCCCACATGACGGAGTTAGTGATGTCAATAATATTATTTAAGGGGCGTTGGCCGACTTGATTAAGGCGGTTTTTAAGCCAGTCGGGAGAGTCGGAAATTTTAACATTTTCCAGTTTAATTGCCAGAATTCTATGGCAGAGTTTGGGGTTATTAGTGATGGTGATATCAAAGGGGATGGTCGAGCTGACTTTAGGCAATTGAAGTGACTTTAATTTAGCTTTAATGCCGAATTGAGGCAGGATCGCGGCGGCTTCGCGGGCAATGCCCCTGACACTCATGGCGTCAATTCGATTGGTGGTGACCTCGATATCGTAAACCGGTTCGCTGTCAACGACATTAATTCTTTCCACTGATGGACCGCATAGGGATAAGCAGCGCTGAATATCTTTTGGTTTAGCCTTCGTATCTAGATGTTCTAGAAGCCAAGAGTGAGGAATAAGAATGTTCATAGTTAGAACTGAGATAGAAAATCTAAGTTATTGGAATAAAAGTAGCGGATGTCGTCGAGCTGAAGCCTTGGTTTGAGGGTGTAAGCCCGTTCCACGCCCATACCGAAAGCGAAGCCGGTATATTGGTTCGGATCGATGCCGCCGGCTTTAAGGACGTTGGGGTGGACCATGCCGGCACCGGCGACTTCGTGCCAACCGGATTTACAGAATTTACATCCCTGCCCGTGGCAGAGGCTGCAGGTAAAATCGACTTCGAATGACGGTTCGGTGAACTGAAAATGGAAAGGGCGAAGCCTGGATTTGGCTTTGGGGCCGTAGAAATGGCGGGCAAAATAATCGATGGTGGCTTTGAAGTGTTGAATATTGATGCCCTTATCGATTACCAGGCATTCGAACTGGTGAAACATGGAAGTATGAGTTAAATCTTGTTGGCGGCGGTAGCATTTGGCGATGTTGATCATTCTGATGGGAGGAGTTTTGACACGCTCCATTTCTCTAACTTGGCCATTGCTGGTGTGAGGGGTTAAAACTAGCTGGCCCAAGCGGGGATGAGCCGGAGCGGCGATAAAGAAAGTTTCCCATTCGTCGCGGGCAGGATGGCCTGGGGGCATATTTAGGGCCTCAAAAGTATAGTAGTCCCAGTCGACTTCCGGGTAGCGGACGCGGGTGAAACCAAGGTGTTCAAAGATACGAGTAATTTCATTAATAGCTTGAGTGATGGGATGGAGGTGACCGACAGGAGGCTGTGTCCCCGGTTGGGTGACGTCGAGCCAGTCTGGCGTATGGCTTATGGCTAATAGCTTATGGTCTAGGCTTTGGGTGATAGCTGATTTGGCTTCGTTGACGGCGCGGCCGAGATTGGATTTTTGGCCGGATTCCAGGTGAGCCAACTGTTTGACTAAAGAGTTGATTTGGCCTTTGCGGCCTAAGTATTCTTGGCGGAGCTGTTTCAGGTCTGCGGATTTTTCCATTTGGCTAATGAGAGCCAGAGCTTGGTTTTTGAAGCTTAAGATTTGATCCAGGGTGAGCATTACTTGTGGGTGACTTTGTCAACAACGGCTTTGAAAGCGGCAGGGTCGGTGACGGCAACGTGGGCGAGAATTTTGCGGTCCAGGGCGACTTTTTTGTCGTGGAGCAGTTTGATGAATTGGGAGTATTTGAAATCGGGATTTAACTCCCGCAGGGCGATATTGAGGCGGGTGATCCACAGCCGGCGCAGGTCGCGCTTGCGCTTTTTCCGACCGGCAAAAGCGTATTGACCAGCGTGCAAGTCGGCTTCGCGGGCGGCTTTGTAGTGTTTACCGCGGCTTAATCTACTGCCTTTGACGCGGGCGAGGACTAGTTTATGATGCCTTCTTCTGGTGTAGCCGGTTTTGACTCTCATGCTAGTCCTAACATAATTTTGATCTTTTTGGCCATTCTGCCGGTGATGACTTTAGTTCTTTTGTAGCGGCGGATGGCTTTTTTGGATTTGCGGCGGCGCAAGTGACGCATGTTTTGATGCCGGGCTAAAACCTTGCCGGTGGCAGTGATCTTGAATCTTTTGGCGACAATTTTACGGGTTTTCATTTTTTGGTTGGGGTTAGGATAGTCATTAACAGTTTGCCTCTTAGGTTGGGCGGACTTTCGACGGTAGCTAGTTCAGATAGGTTTTGGGTGGCTTTAGCCAGAAGATTGTGGCCGAATTCCGGGTGGGTGATTTGGCGGCCGACAAATTTGACTACCAGCCTGACCTTGTTACCTTGGTTAAGGAAATCGGCGGCTTTGTTGAGCCGGATATTAAAGTCGTTGGCGGCGATAAAGGGGGTGAAGCGAATTTCTTTAATGTCTTGGGACCGGGCGCCCTTTTTGCTACTGGCGGCTTTTTGTTTGAGTTGGTACTTGAATTTGGCAAAGTCGATGATTTTAGCTACAGGCGGGTTGGCATTAGGGGCGACTTCTACCAAGTCCAGACCGGTGCTTTTGGCCCGAGCCAGGGCTTCTGTCTTAGTTAAAACGCCAACTTGGACCGCATTTTCGTCGACTACCCGCAGCTTATCAGCCTTGATGTATTGATTAATGCGGTAAAAAACTTTGGCTATCCTGCCTCCTTTCAAGAGGTAATTTTACCCTTAACTGGTTCTGGAGTCAATTTCCTGCCGGATGCGATCTATGAATTGGCTTAGTGGCATGGAGCCGAGATCGGTTTCGCCCCGGGCGCGAATAGACACCGTATCAGATTGAGCTTCTTTATCGCCGACGATGAGCATATAAGGAATTTTTTGGAGCTCGGCTGTGCGGATGCGCTTTGGCAGCGATTCAGCTCTGTCGTCCAACTCGACTCGAATACCAGCTTCAATTAGCTTCGCAAGGCCACCCCTGGCGAAGCTAAGGTGCTTTTCGGACACGGGGAGGATGACGGTTTGGATCGGGGCGAGCCAGACGGGAAAAGCGCCGGCGTAGTGCTCGATGAGGATGCCCACAAATCTTTCCAGGGATCCATATATTACTCGGTGAACTACGATGGGTGTCTTTTGTGATCCATCTGCGGCTATATACTTCAGGTCAAACCTGGCTGGGATTTGAAAATCCAGCTGCATGGTTCCCATTTGCCAATCTCTACCTAAAGAATCCTTCATCAGAATATCGATTTTGGGTCCGTAGAAGGCGCCGTCGCCTTTCAGGACAGTGTAGTCTTTTCCTGACAGATCCAATATGTTTTTTAGCTCTGCCTCTGCTTTTTTCCACATGGCTGTATCTCCCAAATATTTTTTCGGTCGGGTTCCCAGCCTAAAGTGATATTCAATATCAAAAATAGAGTAGAATTTCTCCGTTATTTCGAAAAGTTTTTGATACTCGTCTCTAATTTGATCTTCAGAGACAAAAATATGAGCATCGTCCTGGGAAAACTCCCTGACTCTTAATAGTCCATTGAGGACTCCCGACCGTTCATAGCGGTGGAGCGTGTCGGTGTCTGACAAACGTAAAGGAAGTTCTTTGTAGCTGCGGTTTCTGCTGCCAAAAACCACCATTGCATTTGGGCAATTCATCGGCTTGAGAGCGTAAATTTCTTCTTCATCTGTCCGGGAGATAAACATATTCTCTAGGTAATGATCCCAGTGACCTGAAGTCACATACAATTCTTTTTTGTTGATCAGGGGAGATTTTATTTCTTGATATCCCCTTTTAACGTGTTCTTCTCTCCAAAAAGAAACCAGCTCATTGATGACAATTAGCCCCTTAGGTAGCCAGTAAGGCATACCTGGAGCGGTTTCATGGAACATAAACAGTTCCAGTTGAGGACCTATTTTCTTGTGGTCGCGTTTTTTGGCTTCTTCCAGTTGCCAGAGGTAGTGGTCTAACTCCGCTTTAGTCGGAAACGCCGTGCCATATATCCGTGTCAACATTTTATTTTTCTCACTCCCGCGCCAGTAAGCGCCGGCTACAGACAGCAGCTTGAAGTGTTGGAGTTGTTTTTGAGGGTTGGCAATATGGCCGCCGCGACAGAGATCGACGTAATCGCCGGATTGATAGAGTGACAAGGTCCGTCCCTGTCCAGCGAATTCGGCGATGAGCTCGAGTTTGTAGGGGTTGTCGGCGAAAATTTTCTTGGCTTCTTCTGGAGACATTTCCCGGCGCTCGAATTTATCCCAGGATTTTAAGATGCGATGCATTTCGGCTTCGATTTTGGGGAAATCTATTTCGGAAATCTTAGTATCACCGAAATCAAAGTCGTAATAAAAACCAGCTTCGATAGCCGGGCCAATGGCCCGTTTAGCCTGGGGCCAGAGTTTGATTGCCGCTGCAGCCAGAAGGTGGGTGGCAGAATGACGTAAGTTGTCTAAATTTTGGTTCATAAATTAAAAACCACCGCTTCGTTAGTCCCGGGATTCCAACTAACTACTTGGTGGCTCAATTCTTTGGCTTGACTCCTCGGTTGGTGAGTCCGAATCAACGTCAAGATTAACTTGTAGTATAATTTTAAGTGTTGATTACCAGCTTGTCAACTAGGACGGTTAGCTCAGCTGGCTAGAGCGTGGCATTGACATTGCCAAGGTCGGGGGTTCGAGCCCCTCACCGTCCACCAAAAATATGGAAGACAATTGGCTCGGGAAGTTCGGGGGTGATTTAGATTTGGCTGATAGGGTTAATAGTCCTAGAGGTGGGCTGTTGCTGGCTGGGGGCCTGGAGGCTGTATTAAGAAGAGAAGGGCTGAGTTTTCCTGAACCTGTCAACGTTTTGGCCTTGGGAGCTGGTAGTGCTGCAGGTGAATTAGCCTACGTTGAGGAATTGGGTATTGGTAAAGATAGAGTTACTTTAGTGGACAGATACAGTGAGTCACAGAGAAAAGCATTGGAGGCAGAAGGGGTAGGGATAGTGGTGGGCGGAGATATGTTTAATTTTATGGCAACTACCAGTGATGATTTTTCTTTAGTGGTGGGGTTGGGAATTGAGTATGTGGTAGAGGCTGACCCCGCACGGTTCTTTGATCTTGTGTCAAGAGTGGTGAAGCCGGAAGGAATAGTGCATTTGTCGGCACCACCTGAAGTGGATGAGAGATATTGGCAAGAGCAGGGTTTGCGCCGAATAGGTAGGGTCAGGTTGATATTAGTTAAGGATTAAGTCCCTTTATCCCGTCTGGGTGACCATGTAGCGTTCGTGAGAGAGCATGAATTTGGTGCCGGAGGTTTGGACTTGGCCCCAGTAGCCCATTTTACCCCTAGCCCGGTGGTTGAAAGCGGCCAGCCAAGTGGCCGAATCATGAATTTTCTGGCGCATCAGCTTAATCAACTGGCGCAACTTTTCAAAGAAGTTAACGTGATAAACGCCGGGGGCGACGATCTGTTGGTCTACTGCCACTTCAATCTCTTGGCCCAAACCTTTGACTTCGGTCAATAACTGCTGGAGTTGATCCTGGAGGGCGGTGATTTGTTGCTGGCGGGCTAATTCTTTTTGAGAGAAAATCAGGTGCTCCTGGCGGCGGCGAATTTCGAAACTGCGCTGTTGCTCTAGTTTGGCGCGGCGTTCTTGTTCGAGTTGCTGCTGCCAGGGAGAGGTATCGGTATTAGTTTTGAGGGCCTCGACAAAGCTATCGGGAATG
>Ga0155074_162_pt1 | contig 16179 bp, 17 predicted proteins | sample RifCSPhighO2_01_FD_106042 | JGI IMG/M metagenome (GOLD analysis project Ga0155074, IMG submission 106042) | Candidatus Chisholmbacteria bacterium RIFCSPHIGHO2_01_FULL_48_12 | reverse complement strand
CGCAAAATCACCCGCCGGTGCCCCTTCCTCCACCACCGGCTGGCTCGGCAAAGTTTCTTCCGGCTTAACTGCTACTGCCTGTTCCATGGGCATTGTCGTTTCCGGAATTCGCTGCACCTGCACCCTGAAGATCCGTTTCACCACTTCACTATCAATCTGGATCATCAGCTGCGAAAACTTATCAAATGCCTCGGCTTTATATTCAATCAAGGGATCTCTTTGCCCATAACCCCGGAGTCCTATTCCCTCCCGCAAATCATCCATCGCGTCCAGGTGGTCCATCCACAACGAGTCAATGCTCGATAAATAGGCAAATCTTTCTATCTGCCGCATTAATTCTTCTCCCACCTGTTGCCGCCTCTCTGTATAAGCCTTGACCACAATCCCTTTGAGCAGCTCAATCACTTCCTCGGCATCATTTAATTTTTTCACCTGCTGCTTCAAGCGCTGCTGCGATGCGTCATCCAAGGGTAGCATCAAGCTGAACTCGCCCCCGACCGCCTCTACCTCTTGCGCGCTCAAGCCATTTCCCATTCTGGTTTGGACCAAGGCTTCTATCTGGCGGTTAAACAAACTCACGGTATCTTGGGGTTGCTCCAAAATCTCTTTGCGTTTGCCATAAATGATTTCCCGCTGTTTATTCATCACGTCGTCATATTCCACCACTCGTTTCCGCTGATCAAAGTAGAAACCCTCGATTTTGCTTTGGGCTTGCTCAATCGCCCGCGACACCAAGCCGTGTTCAATCGGTTGGTCTTCCGGCATCTTTAAGGCCGTCATCAGATTGGCAATCGTTTCCCCGCCAAACAAGCGCATCACTTCGTCTTCCAAGGCCACATAAAACCGCGACTCTCCCGGATCTCCTTGCCTACCCGCTCGCCCCCGCAATTGATTATCAATCCGCCGCGACTCATGCCGTTCCGTGCCGATAATTACTAACCCTCCCAATTTAACCACCTCATCATGTGCCTTCTGCCATGCCGCCAGCTCTCGTTTTCCTGCCTTATCCGGTGTAGCCCCTCCCAGGACAATATCTACTCCCCGCCCGGCCATATTAGTAGCCACCGTCACCGCCTGTTTTTTACCGGCGTTGGCAATAATCATCGCCTCGCGCTCATGCTGCTTGGCATTTAACACCTGATGAGCAATACCCTTACGCTTCAAGTAGGCCGAGATGATTTCGTTATGCTCGATTGACCTCGTCCCGATTAATACCGGCTGGCCCTTTTGATACAACTCCTCTACTTGCTTCACAATCGCCCCGTATTTGGCCCGCACCGTTTTGTAGACGCTGTCAGGATGGTCCGTCCTCACCATCGGCCGGTGGGTCGGGATTACCACCACCTCCAAGTTATAAATCTTCTTGAACTCCTCCGCCTCCGTCTCGGCAGTCCCCGTCATTCCCGCCAACTTTCCGTACAATCTAAAGTAATTCTGCAGCGACACCGTAGCCAATGTTCTTGATTCTTGTTGGATCTTCACTTTTTCTTTAGCTTCAATGGCTTGATGTAAACCCTCGGAGTACCGCCGGCCAAACATTAACCGGCCCGTATGCTCATCCACAATGATCACCTCTCCGTCTTTAACAACATAATCATGGTCTCGCTTAAATAGAGTTTTAGCCCGCAAACCTTGCTCTAAATGATGCAGCGTTTCAAAGTCTTTTTCATACAAATTATCCACTCCCAATTTTTTTTCCATTTTTTTAATCCCGTAATCGGTCAAATTAGCCGTTTTTAACTTTTCATCCACCACATAATCACTGTCACTATTGAGCTCCTCGATTAGCGCGGCGAAGCGATAGTATTTATCCGTCGGTTCCGTGTCCGGAGCGGAAATAATTAAGGGGGTCCGTGCTTCGTCAACCAAAATCGAATCCACCTCGTCCACAATGGCGAAGTGATGTCCCCGTTGCGCCATCTGCTCTGGGTTCTGCACCATGTTATCCCGCAGGTAATCAAACCCAAACTCGTTGTTGGTCCCGTAGGTAATGTCGGCGGCGTAGGCCTGTTTCCGGCTCACAGGCGCAAGATGTGCCAAGCGCTCGTCCGCCGCCTTGGTATCGTTAAATTCCGGATCATAAATAAACGACTGATCGTGAACAATCACCCCCACGCTCACATCCAAGGCGTAAAAAATTGGGGCCATCCATCCGGCGTCCCGTCTGGCCAAATAGTCATTCACCGTCACCAAATGCACCCCCTTGCCGGTTAAAGCGTTCAGATACAAAGCCGTCGTCGCCGACAAAGTCTTGCCCTCACCGGTTTTCTGTTCGGCGATTCTCCCTTGATGAAAAGCTACTCCCGCCATCAACTGAACGTCAAAATGTCGCAACCCTAAACTTCTTCTGGCCGCCTCTCTCACTCCCGCGAACGCTTCCGGCAAGATGTCGTCTAAGGTTTTTCCTTTAGCCAACCGCTCCTTAAATTCTGCCGTCTTCTGTTTTAGTTTCTCATCCGTCAGCTTCAGCCACTTTTTTTCTAAACCGTTAATCTCTGCCACCGCTGGCCGCAACTGGGCCAACTGCTTCTCGTTGGAATCTAAGAATTTTCCTAACCATTGCCACACCATATGTGATTCATTTTACCAGGAGTAACTCATTAGCGGGAGTTTTGATTATTTCCACCTGCCCCCAAATTCGCCTCAACCTGATCTTAAACCCCTCGTTGTTTTGACCCTTAAATTTCAGTCGATTGAATATTACCCATCTTCCTTTTTGACTCAAACTTTCCAAAAATGCTTTACTAGTTACCGATTTGGGAATCCGCCTGCCCTGATACACGTCTACTAAAATACCATCAAATTTTTGTTTTGATTTCGCCACCCACTCTACCGCATCGGCAATGATTTTGGTCACCCCCGCTAATCCCAAATACTTTTCTCCCAACTCTATCATCACTGGGTCAATATCTACCCCGGTTATTTTAACTTGCGGCCAATATTGCTTCACCACTTTTGCCGCCGTCCCGCCCCCCAACCCCAAAATTAATATTCTATTAACTGATAACTGTTGACTGTAAACTATCTTCATCGTCTTCCCCCAAATCTCCTCCATCAATCCTCCCGATTGGGTTAAGCCGTCGACCCGCAAACTGACCTGACTGCAGTAGCGCCAGACTTCAATTTTGCCGTTAAACCGGGAAGCCCTAACCTCAATCCTTTGCGGCCACAACCACGTCAGACGTGGCCACAGCCACGATCTTATCTTTTCCCACATAAGCTCTTAATACCTCCGGCACTGTCATCGATCCATCTTTATTTTGATAATTCTCCAAAATTGCCCCTAAAATCCTGGGTGTGGCCACCACCGTATTATTCAACGTATGCACAAATTTAATTTCCCTTTGCTTGGTTTTATAGCGCATATTCAGCCGCCGGGCCTGAAATTCCAAAAAATAAGAATCCGAATGGGTTTCCCGGTACTTGCCTTGAGCCGGGTACCAAGTTTCAATATCATACTTCTTCACCTGACCCGCCCCCATGTCGCCGGTACACATCAACATCACCCGATAGGGGAGTCCCAGGTCCCGTAAAATTTTTTCTGAAAAACCCAGCATCTTCTCATGCCATTGCTTGGATTCAGTTTCATTGTTAATGCACAACACTACTTGTTCCACCTTATTAAATTGATGCAGCCGGAAAATCCCTTTGGTATCCTTGCCGTGCGCCCCCACCTCCCGCCGAAAACAAGGCGAAATCCCTACTAGCTTCACAGGCAAATCTTCCTCTTTGAGCAGCTCATTTTGATGATAGGCTGTCAGCGACACTTCAGCCGTCCCGATTAGCCTTGTGCCATCTTGGGTGGCATAATGGTCTTCCAGGCCCCAGGGAAAATAGCCCGTGCCCCACAGCGCCGCGTCACCAACCAACCACGGTACCGTCATCGGCGTAAACCCCTGCTTGATCATAAACCGTAAAGCGTAATCCAACAGGCCATATTCCATCAGTACCAACTCGTTTTTAGTGAAAAAACTTCTGAATCCGCCGATTTTTACGCCTCGCTCCAAATCCAACAGGTTTAAAGCCAACCCCAACTCCACATGGTCTTTTATTTTAAACCCAAACTTTTTCTGCTTGCCCCAAGTTTTATACACCTTATTACCGGTTTCGTCCGGCCCTATCGGCACATCATCAGCCGGAATATTAGGCACCTGCAGCATCAAATCCGTCAACCCCGCCTCTACCCGCTTCAGCTCCGGCTCAATGTCTTTTAATCGTTTTTTAATCTCTACCCCACGTTGCCGGTCTTTGACCGTCAGCTTGTTTCTCTCTGCCCGTAATTTTTCTACTTCCTGGATTAATTCCCGCCGCTTCCGATCAAATCGCAACACCTCGTCCACCACATCAGGATTTAACTGTTTCTTTTTCGCCGCCTCCTTAACCCGCTCCGGATAATCGCGGATAAACTGAATATCTAGCATGGGAAATATTTTATCATGCTATACTTAATTTAACTATGAACTACAGCCAGTTAAGCAGTGACCCCAATATCATTAGTGCCTATGTTTTGGGTTCGTACGTTAAAGGCCAAGATAGACTAGACAGTGATTTTGATTTGGCAGTGGTAGTCAAACGCAAACATGAACATTCTGATGAACAGGTTTATCAGCTCATAAAAGATCTAAGTTTCCCCAAAAACCTAGATTTATCGGTGGTAGATAAAACCAGCTCGCCTTTGTTTTTATTTCAAATCATCAGCACCGGAAAACGCATCTACGCTTCATCTCCTGCCGCAGCCACTAGATTCGAAGCTTTCGTGCTTCATCATTACTACGACACTGCTCACATAAGAAACATTTATTATTCTTATCTTCAACAGAAGTTCCCCCCTGAATATGCCAATTGATACTACTCTAATCGCCAAAAAACTTGATTTCCTCAACGATCACCTAAACCACATCCAGGAGATGAAGTTTGATGAACAGGAATTTGTGGCTAATGCCGACATTCATGACCTAATGGTGTTTCGGTTGCAGCAGGCGGTGGAAACGGCAATTGACATAGCCGTTCATATCATATCTCAACTGGACATCCCGCGGAAAGAAACCGCTAAAGATGCCTTTTTAGTTTTAGGAGAGCAACAGATCATCGATTCAAAATTAGCCCAGCGCATGGGCCAAGCTGCTGACTTTCGCAATCGCGCAGTTCATGGCTATAATGACTTTGATTTCCGTCTTTTATTCCGCGACTATAAAAATAATCTAGCTGACCTGCGCTCCTTCGGTTCCCAAATCCTGGTATTTCTGGAAGAACAACGCAAATTACCCAAGCTATCTTTGTAAAAATCTGGCTAGGCGGTGGGCGATTTTGCGCCTGTGGCTGTATTTATTGTACTCTACTGGGCTTAATTCGGCATAAGTTTTACCCAAAGCCGGAATCCAATGAATCGAGCGAAACGGATACCCGGGAATTAAAATTGGCCCCGGTGTCTCCGCCACCATTCCTGGAAAACTGGCTCTATCTTCATAGATTATTTTTCCTTTGGGATCGGCCAGCGCCACCACTGCCGTCAATTTGACCGTTCTTTTATCTGGTGGCACGCCCGTCATTTTGATCAATACTTGGTCAATCAAGTCTTGATCGGTGCCTTCTTGGCCGCCGGCCAAAATCCGCCGGCTCTTCACCCCCGGCCAACCGCCCAAAACATCAATTTCATAACCGCCATCATCAGCCAAAACATATTCTCCGGTCAGTTTGGCGTAATACTTAGCTTTTAATTTGGCATTGTCCGCAAAAGTCAGGCCGGTTTCTGTCGGCGGCGGCCAATCACCGAAAGTAGTGACACCGACTACAGGCATGATTGGGGTTAAAATCAGAGCCCATTCCTCAATTTTCCCCGGATTATTGGTCCCCAAAACTAGACGTTTTATAATCACGGTGATATCTTATCTTAGAATGAGACTTAATTCCAAAAATGAATCAAAATTGGCTAGAGGTATTTAATTCAGCTACCACTTTTGGAATTTTGACGGCTATTGCTATTGGTGTCTGGTTTCTGGTGATGAAAAAAACTTTGTTACCATTAGATCTTCAAGAAAATCTCACTCTCACACACCCGGTGTGTGAGATTTTTGACTATCTCCCAAGCTTTATCTCTAGTTTTGCTCTAAGGATAACTCGCGCATGATAGAACCCACTACTGTTTTCGGTTTAGAATAGATGACTGTATGACCGCCAAGCGTAGTGACCAAGATGGAAGAATCCAATAAATTTTGCATCTGCTTGACCTGCCAAAAAAGTGGAGTCTTTAGATCCAAGATTCCCCAGCTAAGGACTGTGGGAACTCTTACTCGCGCCAATTTTTCTAACTGATCTTCGGTATGTGTATTTTTAAAAGTCTGAACCATGGGTTTATATATTGATAAGTTTCTCGTATCTATAAGTTCGGGCGGAATAATTAACATCCATGAAACAGCAGCCTTTTTCCAACTCAATGGAATCGTAGATGAAAAAAGGAGCTTAGAGAAAATATCCCCAAAAAGATTAACGATAAACTTTACCAACGGCGGCTTATTACTGGTATTTGCATCCACCAAAACGAGGGAACGAAGATCGTTTGGATACTTTGCCGCATACGTAGCTACAATTCCTCCGCCAAAGGATTGTCCAATTAGGACCGGTTTTTCTAATCCTACGCGAGAAACGAATTGATGCAGAAAATCAGCATAATCCTCATTTGTCCAAGAGATAATCGGAATACTAGAGCGGTCCATTCCTGGTAATTCCAACACGATTCCGTATACGCTGTATCTACCAATTTCAGATAAAATATTGTCTCTTGTAGCATAAGATCCTCCCCAACCATGGATAAAAATAACCGGCACATTTGACGGATCTCCAAGTGTCTGGTAATGGACATTTAAACCACCGATTTCGAATTGTGAATCTCTAATACCAGAATTTATTGCCACATCTTCTCGGGGATAGAGTTTTTCATGGATTCCCAGAATAAAGACCAAAAAAGTCAATATAAGGATAACCGAGAAGAAACATAATATAACCACAACCCTTTTCATCTATCCTCCCGCGCTTGCTTCCTTAAGCAATTTTTTAGCTTTGGATAAGTGTTCCAGCAGCAACCAAGCCGCTCGTGGGCCGTGAGTCTTACCGATCAAAGTCAAATAAATTGCTCCAAACGCTTGCTCCGTCGGCATCTGGAGTTTTTTGGCCGCGTCATACAGCGCTTGCTGTAATTCCTCCGGTTCTTTCCACTCTTGGGTCAATAGTAGTCTGACTTGGCGCAGATAATCTTGCTGCAGCTCGGTTAACTGCCCGGCCGCCTGCGGCAGTTTGTCTGCCGGTTTAAATACCGCCTCCGCCGGCGAGTAACCGTCCAGCCAAATCTGGGCATACTTCACCCTGTCTTCCAAAACATTTTTCTCCAGCTCGGTTAACGCTGCCCCTTTGACCTGGGCAAACCTGACATAATTATCTATCTCTGGATACTGGACTACCGTCGCCACGTCTCTAAACCGAGGCAAAAAGTGTTTTTTCGCCGGCTGGCCGCTAACCTGGGATAACTCAAACGTTCTTGCCATCTTCTCGTCACTTTTATCCCAGTAAGCCTGCGCCGCTTGGTCATAAGCATCGTACAAATCAGGAATACTCATCCCTTCCGGATCAAAGTTCACCGCTTTTCTAATTGGCGTTCTCGCAATTAAGAATCTGATTAATTCTGGCGGGATAATACTGGTAATTTCATCTGCCCCCACCCCGGCCCCCTTAGACGAAGACATTTTTTTGCCGCCGACTAAAAAGAACTCGTGCAACCAGCCCGTAGGAGGTTTAACCCCGAAAACTTCTTGGCAGATATGCACTCCCAAATCCCGCGATCCTCCCGCGGAAAAATGGTCCTTGCCGGCGCACTCCACCGTTATCTGCAATGCCTTCCAGTGAGCCGGCCAATCCACCTTCCACATCAGCTTACCGTTTTCTCCCACCGGCTCTACTCGGGCCTCGTGCCCGCAACCTTGCGCCCATTGCACCAAATTGGCCCGGCACTCATAGGTTACATATTTCCCATCCCAGGCCGTAACTATGGTCGTGCCCACTTTGCCGCACTGGGGACAAATTACTTGGTAAGGATGCCAATCGTCAGGTTTAGTTTGCTTGGCCACTTGACTGTATATCCGCCTGATCTTATCAGTATTGTCCAAAGCTATCCGCACCAATTCATCCATCTGCCCCTTGGCGTACAGCTCATGCGACCAAATGATCTTCGGATGACAGCCGATTTTATTGAATGCCGCCTGATATTTTAGGGCGTAATACTCGCCAAAACTGGCATACCCCGGCTCCGGAGCGGGAATTTGATACAGCGGCTTGCCCATGTGCTGGCGGTACTTCGCCTCGGGCAGATACACCGGCAATCCGTCCATCGGGTCCATATCATTAAACACATAGGTAAAATCCACTTTAAATCCGGCCTTCCGCATCGCCCGGTACAAAATATCATGGGTCACGATCGCCCGCAAAGATCCCACGTGGGGCATTCCCGACACCGTTTTCATGTCATCCACCCGGTGCCGCGCTTGCCTGTGAGGAATTTTGGTAATTAATTCATCGGCCCAATGCATCGTCACTATTATAGCCGAATCTTAGTTGATCTTTTTGACCGTGTACAAAATTTTGCCTACCGGCGCTTCAAATTCCGCCGTTTCTCCGACCTTTTTACCCATCAAAGCTTTACCTAAAGGTGACTGGGTCGAAATCTTTTTCTGGGTCGGATCGGCTTCCCATTCGCCCACAATCTCAAATGTCTGCGTTTGGCCGTTACCTACTACTACCACTTGGCACCCCAGGTCTACAATAGTTTTGATTTTAGCTCGGGAGCCGTTGATGATCACTACTCGCTTCAATAATGCTTGCAGTTCTTCCACTCGGCCCTCCAGCATCGCCAGGTCTTCCCGGGCATTATGGTACTCGGAGTTCTCGGCCAAGTCCCCAAATTCCCGAGCTTTGGCCACTCGCTCGATTGCCGCCGGTAGTTTCGTTCCCGTTAACTGTTGTAGTTCCTGGTTTAACTCCTCGAAACCCTGACGAGTTAAATGAACTTTATCATTTGGTTGCATCTGTCTATCCTCGTGTCAAAAAACAACCCCCGCTGCCAGATTATATGGAGCCGGGGCATTCAAGGCAGGCCCATATCCTACACCACCTGTCAACCATTTGCAAGCGATCGCCAACCCCAAAACATTTTTGGCGATACCACCTTCATTGGTTTTAAGGTTTGGCGCACTTTAGGCACTAGTATATGTTTCTTATCTAAAGACACCAACACCCTTGCCCCTGATGTTACCGCACCAGCCAGAACCGGCGCATCATCTGGATCTGGGGTGATCCTAGCTAGTTTTGCTACTATCTCTTCGGGGGAATTGGGGTAGAGGTGAATAGTCCGACGGGATAACAATTTTGTTACCTCTTCTATTTTCAGTCCTAACTTATCCGCATGTTCGTTTACCTCTTGGATTACCCACGGGGTAGTTACAAGTTTTAACTTTTTCGCCTTAGCTGCATCCAAAAGTTTTCTTGAGCCTCCAGTAGAAGAAGCCAAGCCGGAGAGAATTACCGAAGCATCAAGGAAGATTTTTAATGAGGGCATCAATCCGCCTTTGCTCGTCTGGGGTAAGCTGGTCATCCACGATCCATTGCTTCAGTTGTTTGGTACTAAACCGCCTCAAGCGTCGCTTCAGGCGCACCGGCTTAATCTCTGCTAAGGGCGCAGATCGATACAGCAGCATTAGCGACTCCCCAGCTTCCATAGCTGCTTTTACCCGAGAAAAATTCTCTCGCAAATCCTTTGTTGATACCATTTGCATAGCCATAATTGAAGATTATCTTAAGATTATCTTTTTGTCAAGTTATCGTTTAGTTCTCCATAAATATCCGACATGTCCAGTAAACTATGGACATGACAAACTTAACTCTTATCACTCTTGCTTTCGAACTCCACAAGGAAGGGATTTTGATTGGGAATATTGCCCAAAGGTTGGGTAAACACCGGGAAACTATTGGGTTGTGGCTCCAAGAAATTGAGCATTTAGGCTTAGAAGGGTTTCTCAACCAGTACGAGAAAGCCAAAAAGGTTCCCCGGGTCAGGCGACAGATTGATCCCCTTATCAAACGCTGGATCTGGGATATCCGGGAGCGAGAAATGGATTGTTGCGGAGAAAAGATTGGCTATTTTCTCCAACAAGAGCACCAGATTAAGGTAGCCAACTCCAAAATCTACGAGGTATTAGCGGAAAAGTATCAGTTACGAAGCAAATGGAAGAAAAACACGGAACGAGGCCTTGTGCCCAAGGCACAGAGCCCTAGAGAGGTTGTGCAAATGGACTCTATTGATTTTGGAGGCGTATTTGCCTTCACTGGTATTGATATCTTCACTAGGGAAGCAGATATCTTGTTAGCTCCACAATTGACAGCCAGGTATGGCTATCAGTTTTTAGAGCAAAGTATGGGCAGACGATTTGATCGTCATGTCCATCTTATCCAAACTGATGGTGGACCTGAATTTAAAGAGGAGTTTAAACAAAATGTGGCCAGCTTTTGTGACCGTCACCGAGTGGCAAGACCATACAAGAAAAATGAACAGAGTTTTATTGAGAGCTTTAACCGGACAGTGAGAAAAGAATGCCTAGGTTGGATAAAGTACAAAACAAATCAAATTTTCAGCTGCAAAAAGATGGTAGAATCATTTCTAGATCGGTATCATTATCACCGACCCCATATGGGTCTGGGGATAAAAACACCTTTAACTGTTATTTAATGTCGGATATTTACGGGGAGAGATCGGTTATCTTCTCGACTACAATCTGCTACAATAACTTCGCTTGGCGCCTTCGTCTAGTGGTTAGGACACTGGGTTCTCAGCCCAGTAACAGGGGTTCGACTCCCCTAGGCGTCACATGTCAGAAACTACCAAAATTGCCATCTTCAAAGGCAGAAAAATCAGAAGAACAATTCATAAAAATGAGTGGTGGTTTTCTGTCATTGACGTGGTTGCAGCTCTAACAGACAGCAGTATACCTAGAAGATATTGGAGTGATCTAAAAATTAAGATCAAACAAGAAGGTTATAGTGAGTTGTACGAAAAAATCGTACAACTGAAATTGCCCTCACCTGACGGAAAGCTATATAAGACGGATGGTAATGGACGTAGCCGCCAATTTGTATGGTTTCCCTTATAGAAAAATGCCCATAGCCATAGGTACGCTCAATGGAGTTTGTAAAATTACGTCTGACCTTTATTCCCAGCAAATGAAAACCCTGATTTCTGTAGAGTATATCCCTCCTAGGGTATGAAGGTTTACTTACATTTCAAGGGTGCTTCCCAGGTAAAGTCTTCATCCAGATTGCGGTCCAACTGTTGGGTAGGGCAAGTAGGGGAATGAAAGGTGAAACTATAGGGATCATCGTTAGTTCCCGATTGTTTTTGGACTTTCAGCCGATAGACTCGATCTGCTGGTGGTACTGATTGACTGTAGTTTATCTTTACCTCTCCGCTCTCTCCGCCGCCCACTTCCACCAGAAATCCTACTACAAAAAAATCGTCCCTTATCTCCTGACCCACTTCAGTCAATTGAAGTGGAATCTGGTTAATTACAACAGACCCTAACTGCGCCGTTTTAGGCAAATAAACCCGCAGATAATTCTTATACCCACCCCCCCAAAACTTAGGCGGCGCAGGCTTGACCGGATTATTGTTTTTATAATTGATAGTTAACTCTTCTCGCAGCTGCCCGTCCGGCGTTAGCGTCACCTGCTGATTGATTTTGCGCTCCAGGCAGCAGTTGGTCTTATTTACCCCCAAATTTGCCTCGACTATCATTAAATAGTCTCCCTCACCGATCACCAGCTTCCCGTCCCAGTTAAACCGCCGCATCGCCTGCGCTATGGCAGCATCCTTCATCCAGACTAAAATATGTTTCCGGCGCAAACTATCCCTGACTGCCCCCACCACTTTAATTTGCGTCCGCCAATCTGCCGCCTTGATTTTTTCAAACAACTGCTTAGCCACTAACGACAGCCAGTCCCGTTTCTGGGTTGACCCCGGAAAAAAACCCACTTCACTATGAGCTTGCGTCTTAGCAAACAGATTCTCCGCCGTGACCGTTTCCTGATAATCAGCTAAATATACCGGGCCTACCGCTCGCATCAGGTCTTGGGCCACAAATAAATTCACCGCCACGACTCCCTCTGCTTCCGGCTCTTTACCTTGCTCAAAAAACCACTCAATTATCGGCGCGGCTTGGCTAAAATCCGGATCCCAATTGCTGTCGCGCAGCAGCCAACCGTTAGAATTAAGATACTGCTTAATCGGCGCCGGCGGCTCTACATACCCCGGCAACTGCCCGTCGGGCACGTAAATGTCTTCCACTTTAATAGTCTCTAAATAACCGTCGGTAAAACTGACCCGGGCGTACGATCCCAAAAAACCGCCCGTGGGCCGCAACTCCATATTATTCTGCAGCAGCACCAAGTACTCTTTGTGTTCCCCTTCGGCCAGCAATTTAGCTAGAATAGGTATAGCTATCTTTCCCCGTCGCTCTCCTCGCCACACCCTGTCCTCTATCGCTTTAAGATTGGCAACAATTTTCCAGCCCACTATTCCCAAAGTTACCCCTGCTACTAGCAATCCAATGGCTATCTGTTTCACTTCAGTGCCAACTGCATCACTTCATCCATGTGCTCCACGAAATGAAAACCGATCCCCTTTCTCACTTTTGGCGGCACTTCCACCAAATCTTTCTTATTAGCCTTGGGTAAGATTACCGCCTTGATCCCGGCCCGACTGGCGGCAATAATTTTTTCCTTGACCCCGCCGATTTCCAGGACCCGTCCCCGCAGCGTCACTTCGCCCGTCATTGCCAGGTTACTTTTGACCGGTCTTTTGGTTAGTGCCGACACCAACGCCGTAGTCATGGTTATCCCCGCCGACGGTCCGTCTTTGGGCACCGCTCCTTCCGGAATATGAATGTGCACATCGGTATGTTGATAAAAATTCGCCTTCAACTCTAACTGCGACCACCGGCTTCTCACGTAAGAAATCGCCGCTTTGGCCGACTCCTTCATCACCTCACCCAGTTGCCCCGTCAAAGTCAGCTTACCCGTACCCGGCACTACGCTGGCTTCCACAAAGATAATATCTCCTCCTGCCTGGGTCCAGGCTAAACCGGTAACCAAACCCACCTCGTCGCGTGTTTCCGCCAAAGTTTGGGAAAACCGCTGCGGCCCTAAATATTTATTCAGTGACCTAGGCGTTATCTTAGCCATCTTGACCTTACCTTCGGCAATTTTCTTAGCCACTTTGCGGAAAATTTTAGCAATCTCCCGTTCCAAATTTCTCACTCCCGCTTCTCGGGTATAGCGTTTAATCAAAGTTTTCAGAGTGGCGGCGGAAATTGCCAACTGGTCTTTACTCACGGCGTTAGCGTTGAGCATTTTCTTGACCAGGTATTTTCTGGCGATCTGCTCCTTCTCTTCTTCGGTATAACCGGAAAATCGAATTACTTCTAATCGGTCCCGCAGTGCCGGCGGAATCGTATCCAAGATATTAGCCGTGGTAATAAACATCACTTCCGACAAATCAAAGACTGCTTCCAAATAATGATCGGAAAATTCTTTGTTTTGTTCCGGATCCAGGGCTTCAAGCAGCGCCGCTGACGGGTCACCCCTGAAATCGTTACCGATCTTATCAATCTCATCCAGCATGAACACCGGGTTTTTAGTCCCCACATTTTTTATTCCCTGAATTATTCTCCCCGGCATTGCCCCCACGTAAGTCCGCCGATGGCCCCGGATTTCCGCCTCGTCCCGAATCCCGCCCAAAGACACTCGGATAAACTTTCGCCCCAAAGCTCGGGCAATCGACCGGCCGATCGAGGTTTTTCCCACTCCGGGTGGGCCCACAAAACACAAAATTGTCGGTACCACCGAATCATCAGCCGTTTTTAAAACTTTGCTTTCACTATCGTCTTTTTCAGCCTGTCTTTGCTGTCCTTTAAGCTTCATCACCGCCAAATACTCCAAAATTCTTTCCTTCACTTCTTCCAGGCCATAGTGATCGTCGTTTAAGACCTGCCCTGCCGCCGCCACCGATACGTTATTCGGCGTCCGCTCACTCCAAGGCATCTCGATCATCGTCTCCAGCCACCCCCTGATGTAACCCGCTTCCGGATTGTGGGGTGACATCTTCCCCAATCTGGCCAACTCTTTAGTCGCTTTTTTGGCTGCTTCCATCGGCATGCCCGCTTTGGCAATCTTGACTTTAAGCTCTTGAATGTCTTTATCTTCATCGTCCATTTCCCCTAACTCTTTCTTGATAGTTCTCATCCTTTCCCGCAACACCGTCTCCCGCATATTTTTATCAAACTTCTTTTGGGTTTTACTGGCAATGTTATGCTCCAGCTCCAACACTTTAATTTCATGAGCTAGGTAATCGCCGATTTTTTCTAACCGCTCCCTGACATTAAGCTGCTCCAACAACTGCTGTTTCTGGCCGGTATCAATATCCAAAGCCGTTGCTACTTGATCCGCCAGCTCCGCCGCTTCTACTCCCGACATCAATTTCATAAAACTTAAAAATTCCACCGACTTACCCAAATTAACCGCCCGGTGAAACTCGCCGGTCAAATGTTTCACCAAAGCCTGCATCTCATCGGAACTTTCTTGAATTTCCGGCATCGGCGTCACCTCTGCCAGCATGTACGGATCTTCCACTTTCAAATAATCTATCTTCACCCGCCCCATACCCCGAACTAAGGCATTAATTTCCCGGTCCGTCTTCAGCGTCCGCTCAATGGTGCACAAAGTGCCGACTCGATAAAAATCCGTCTCTTGCGGTTCGTCTACTTTAGAATTTTTCTGGGTAACGAATACGATTTGCCGGTTACTTCGAAACGCCGCTTCCACCCCCGCTACCGACTTGGATCGGCCAAAAGTCAACACCGCTTCAGTGTGAGGAAATACCACCCCTTCTCTGATAGCCACCAGCGGCAACAGCATTCTCCGAGGCGAGTCGTCGTTAACATTCACTGGCAGTTTTGTTCCTGGTAATAATATCGCCACAATTTAGCAATTTATCAGACTGACTGCTAAAAGTCAATTCACCGGCGTCTTACCCTGCACCACTACTCTGGTGCCCGGATTATCAGTTGTCGCTCGCAGCGCGTTAGTGGCCGCGTCTATCACCGGTCCCGCCCAATAAAACAATTTCTCGGCGTGCGGTATCGCTACATTCACGCACCCGTGGCTCATCGGCGTCCCAAAATTATTATGCCAATAAGTTCCATGAATCCCGAATCCCTGGTAAAAGTACATCGTGTAAGGCACATTAGGTAAATAATAATAGGTCCCCGTGCCCTTAACGCCCCCTTCCATCTTGGTGTATTTAAATTTGCTCCAGATTCTATACTCACCCGTAGGCGTTTTGACGAATTTACCCGAAGACATGGGAAAATCGTACACAACCCGGTCGCCTTCATGGGCCTTGATCCGCTGATTAGTCAAATCCACTTCAATCCATTTTTCTTCGCCGGTAGCTTCTCCCAACACCATGGCTAGCGCCGCCGCCGGCAATTCTTGTGACAGGGGAGTCATCCGCTGACCATTCCACCAAGCTATGGGATCAGCCACAAATCCGCCTGCTTCTGCCTGTAATTTAGCCGGCTGGCCGCAAGCAGCAGGTAGTATCGCGGCCTCCGGCTTTACCGACGCTTTAAATACTCCTGCCGCCAGCATTAAACTCGCTCCCATGACTATACCTATCCTGATCCATTTAACCTGCCACTGTTTCACTCTTACCACATACTACCACCACTACCACTTCCATAATTGGATCGGGGATTTTCTTCTTTAGGTCTGGCCACGTTAACTACCAAAGGCCGGCCCTGTACGTCTTTGCCATTAAACATCTCCACAGCCTTAGCTGCTTCGGCGTCACTGGCAAACTCGACAAACCCAAACCCCTTGGATCTACCCGTAGCCCGATCGGAAATTACCACTACGTCGGTAATCGACCCAGCTTCGGCGAATAATTCGCGCAGCTGGTCGGAAGTTAGCGTGTAGGGTAAATTACCCACATACAATTTCTTACCATTACTCATGCTTATCACCTCCTTACTGTTTTAAGGATTGGTTTTCGCCCTAGACAGTCCCTCGAATCTGAAGAACCCTTCT
>Ga0155074_156_pt1 | contig 16817 bp, 19 predicted proteins | sample RifCSPhighO2_01_FD_106042 | JGI IMG/M metagenome (GOLD analysis project Ga0155074, IMG submission 106042) | Candidatus Chisholmbacteria bacterium RIFCSPHIGHO2_01_FULL_48_12 | reverse complement strand
CCGATTTTTAAGTGGTTGAAGTCGACTTCGATGGCCGGAGGCGAGATGATGTCGGGAACGGAGATTAAGCCTTGGGCGAATTGCTCGGCTCCAGGCGGCGCGGGGTTAGGAACGGGTGCGTCAGTAGGATTCTTTTTGGGCTTAATGAAGGGCAGGCGCATAGGCAGCAATCAGTTAACAGTTATTAGTTAACAGTATAACAAATTATGATGGTATACTTATTGTGTGAGAAAACAGGTATTGAACTATACGGTTATTGTTAAGCCTGATCGAAGAACGGGTACTGATGAAGTTGGTTTTAGCGTGTACTGTCCGGCTTTGGACGTATATAGTGAGGGAGATACGGTGGAGCAAGCCTTGGCAAATATTCGAGAGGCGATTGAACTTAATTTGGAGGTGTTGGTGGAGGAAAAAGAAGAATTGCCGATAGAAGATGAGGGAGTGATGGTAACCCAAGTAACGGTGTAGATATGCCGAGACTGCCCCAGGTAAAGTCAAAGAATTTGGTGAAATTATTGAGAGGAATTAGTGGGTAAACTTTAGGCTAGGCTTGGAGATTGATTAGGAGTTGGCGGCGTTGGGGAAGGGTAATGACGAGCATTCCGATGTCTTTGGGTTTGACCTTGCGCTTACCTTACAAGTTGATGATCTGGTCTGAGCTGATGAAAATCTGCTTCTATATCTGACCTACTTGGGGGTGTTGTTGTATTGCCCAGTTGTTCCGTAAGTCTTAGGGTCTCTTCGGCTAATGCTCTTCCTAAACCTATCTTCTCGGCTGGCGTAAGTCCGATTCGACTGTAGTTTGGACGTTCACTTTGGGCCATGTTTGTTTGGGGCAGTAGGGATATTATATCGCAATCTGTCAAATTTGAGGGAGAGCTAGGATATTGCGTGGAGACGGTGTTGATAGTGGAGTTTTCTGATTGCGGCAATGATTTCAATTTTTGATTGATGAAGTTCCTGTTTTAGCATTTTGGATGTTTTTTCAGTTTGGGAAACAGGTTGACCACTCTTTTTGTGGGGGCATAACTTAATGTTGCGCTGGTGGGGGAGGATTGTCAATCGGAGGCTTCGGTTGCGCCGTTGGTTGCGGTGAGGCCACAGCCGGCTGGACCAGGGGCACCGTGTAATCTTGGGGAGGGGCGAGCTTGGTGCCCTGGGAGTCGGGATTGTAAATGTCAAAAAAGAGCTGGATTAATTCGGGGGTAGTCAGGGCGCGGGCGCGCAAACCAATGCGGTTGAGCTGGTGAAGAAGATGGTTGCGCTTGGGTTCGAGGCTGGTTTTGGCGCGTTGGATGATGTAGTCCTTGGGAAAGGGTAACGATGAGGTAGTCTTGGCTTTGAAGAAGTTGAGGCTGATTTTGGTGGCGGTGCCGATGCCTAGTTCCAAAGTGGAGAAAGGGATGATGATATAGAATTTTTTGTCGAGGATGTTGCCTTCTTTGACCAGAGATTCGACGAAACGGCGATATTTGTCGATTTGGAGGCGGTGGATGGGACTGGCGACTTTGAGCTGCTGCTGTTTTAACAGATCGAGGTAATAGGAGATGTCTTTGCGTTGGGAGCGGATGAGGATTTGGATGGGAAAAGTGAGAGAGTTTAACAAACCGGCGTAGGTGTAGATGATGGCGTCCTGTTCCGGTTCGGAGAGGAGGCCGAAGTTGACGGCGGAAGTTTGGATGACCATGGCCGCGGCGCCGTTTTTGAGCAAGAGGAGATTGTCTTTGATGTCGGCGAGGTGCAGATACTGTTGGGTGGTGGCGGTGATGGGCTGGACAGGCATAAATTAGCGACTAGCGTTTAGCGAATAGTTGGCGTGGGGCCTTCGTTTAAGGCGCGCAGTTCCACCGGATCGACAATTTTGCCGGTGAGTTCTAGAGAAAGTATACCAAACTGGTAGCCGTCTTTTTCGGCTTGGAGCTGGTAGCTGCCGTTGGGGAGAGGGGAGGCGATGGAGAATTGGCCGAGCTTGTTGGTTTTGACGGCGCGGACGGGGTGGTGGTTGGCGTCGCGGATTTCGATAATGGCGGTGTCAATCAGGCGGTCGTATTTATCGACGACCATGCCGACGATGAGGTTGGGATATTCGGGGGGGGGGGGGAAAGGGAGGTGGCGGGGGGTGGTAGCCGGCTGAACGACGCCGGTAGTGGAGGTTGTTTGAGAGGTGGCCAGGGGCAAGTCCGCCTGCCGGACGGACAGGTCGGCGAAGTCTTTTTTGGTAAAGAGGAGAGGTTTGAATTCGACGAAGGGAGTTTGGGGTGCAACTGGTTCGCTTGGGGTTGAGGAAAGACGAGGGGTAGGCGTAGTGATACGGATTTCGCCGCGGGCGGGCGGGCGCAGGCCCAGTTCCCGGACGCGGACAGGCGGGAGCTTGGGAGGCGGGGGCAGGATGTCGGTAAGGGGAGTGATGGATAAAGAGGGGGGGTGGATAGTGGAAAAGAGTTGGGAAATTTTGTCCAGGAGAGTTAGCTCGCGGGTGTCGATAACGGAAGCAGGAGTAGAGCTGGGTAGGGTGGTGAGAAACTCATGAAGTTGAGTCAGATCTCTGGCAGTTTCCGGCGGGGTGGGAGGAAGAGGAGCCGGGCGAAAGAGAAAATAGGCGGGAATAAGGGGGGTTTTCTTCCAGAAGAACCAAGTGGGAGAATAGACGCTGTGAAGAAAAGCGGCCAGCCAGCGGTCGAGGGGGCGGTCTTCGATGGGGATAAAAGCCAGGGCGAAGCCGGAGAAAGCGGAGATGAAGATTAGGGGCCAGCGCAGCAGAGGATGGATGGGGAGCTGGTAGATGATGAAACCGACGATGGCGCCGGAAGCCAGTAATCCGAATTGTTTGAGGGTCATGTCGCCGACGAGGCGAAATTGGTAAGAACTGACGTTTTGCGGGACAGGATGTTGGTTCATAAATAGATTATTTCCATAGTATCAAGAAGTAGAGAGGGGGACAAGAGAAGGGAAAGATATGGTATGATGTGAAATATGACAGATAAAGAAATGAAGAAGCGGATTAAGCAGATTATTTTTAGGCATTTGCCGCCGAAGGAATATCAAGTGTTTTTGTATGGGTCGCGGGTGACGGGCAAAGCGTGGCAGTGGAGCGATTATGACGTGGGGATTATGGGGAAAAAGCCAGTGCCGACGATGACCTTAGTGGAGATCGAGGACGACCTGGAAAATTCGGACTTACCAGTGATGGTAGAGGTGGTAGACTTTTATAAAGTGGGTGAAAGTTTTAAACAGTTAGCTTTACAAAAGGTGGAGTCATGGAATTGAGTAAAACGAAGAAATTATTGTTGGATTTGAGGCGAGCGACGCAGAGACTGGAAGAAGCTTTGGAGGCAGAGCCGACCCAATTACATCAAGATGCGACGATTCAACGGTTTGAATTTACTTTTGAGTTAGCGTGGAAATTGATGCGAGTAATGATCTTGGATAAAGGCATAGAGGTGTTTGGGCCCAAGAATGTAATTAGGCGAGCGGCTCAGGTGGAATTGATTAATGATCCGGAGACATGGATTGAGTTTTTGAAAGCGAGGAATCTAACGACGCACGTATATGATCAGCCTGTAGCTGAAGAAATTTATAACCAGGCAAAAAAATTTCCGGAAGTAGTGAGAGAATTGATTGAGAGAGCGGAAAAAGAGATAGAGTGAGTTTTAGGTTGCTGTGTTGATGCGGGAATGCTATGATATTTTCAGAGGTGAAGGATGACTAAGCAACTGAAACAAGAAATTGATTTAGTGGTAAGCCAGTTGGTGGCTAATTATAAGCCGGAGAAAGTGATTCTGTTTGGATCGGCGGCTAGAGGTGACGCGACGGAGGAAAGTGATTTGGATTTTTTGGTGATTAAGGCAGGAGTAGAGCAGTTACAGTCGCACGAGAGGTATTATCAAGTGAGTAAGATAATTTCTCATCGGGTGGCGACGGATGTTTTAGTGTATACGCCACAAGAGATAAAAAAAAGGCTGTATCTGGAAGATCCGTTTATCAGGCAAATTTGGGAGGAGGGGATGGTGGTCTATGGTGCATAGATTAGTAGTATTAGAGTGGCTATACAAAGCAGATCAGGATTTTGGGTTTGCAGAAAAGTCTTTAGAGAAGGGAAATTTACCTTACTTTGACCAGATTAGTTTTTTATTGCATCAGGCGGCGGAAAAGTATCTTAAAGCTTACATTGTTAAGTTTGGTTTGAAATTTGAAAAACAGCACGACTTGGAAAAGTTATTAGAGATTATTATCGGGCATGATTCGAGTTTGGCTGAACTGAAGGAGGCATGTAGATTATTGACTCCGTTTTACTTTGAGACAAGATATCCAGGTGCTGGGTTAGTATTGAATCGAGAAAAAGCTGAAGAAGCAATGGCTCAAGTTAGAAAAATCCAAGCTATAATAAGAGAAGAATTGGGAATTGAGAAAGAGGTGACTAAGGAAGATTTAGAGAGGGAGAATAAAGCAGTGGATAATATTTTAAGGAGTAAAAGTTGAGGTGAAAAATGAGCACGGAAACTGGTAGTAGATTTGAAACTCCGGAGCAAGCGTGGGGGGCGGTGGAATTGAGGTTAAGAAACTATCCGGATGCAGGTGCAGATAGGGGACAAAGAATAGCCGCGTTGAGAAATATAGCCGAGGGTTTACGAGAGTATTGGCTGCTTAAGGGGGACAGGCAGGTAGTCACAGATAAAATTAAAGGAATGGAGTTGCCAGTGACTTTGTTGGGGGATACGGATTTGGCCTTGGGTGAGATATCGGTAAGAGCTAACACCAATCAGATGAGTGAAGCGGATTGGGATTTGGTAGAAGGAATTGTGGGTTTACGGGAGGTGGTTGAGCAGAGTCAGCCTGATGATCCGGGGATTAGGCCGGAGTTTAAGGATCACACCCAAGATTTAAGAAGGTGGGTAGTAAATGCAGGAGGGGGATTGAGTTGGGAGAAGGGAGGAGGGGGAGAGTTGGAAGAGAGAGAAGTTGAACCGACACAAGCTGAGTTGAAAGAAAGATGGGATAGGATTAGGAGCTTGGAGGCTGTGACAGACTTAGATAACCAGCAGTTAGGACAATTGGTAAAAGATGTGGTGGTGGTGTTTGCTGCGGGGGGAATAAGGTGGTCAGAACAAGAAATTAAAGCACTGGTGTTTTTAAGAGATAAGTTTGGTTTAGTGGAGAGAGGTTTGCGACAATTAGAAGCTGTAATGAGAAATGGAGATAAGGATAGATTAAGGTTATATTGGAGTTTTGTGTTTGCCTTGCCGAGGAAGAATTTAAGTGGACAGCAGCAAGGTGCGTTAAAACGAGCTTATAGGGTGATCGAAGAAAAAAAGGAGAGACATGAGTGAGTTTAGTCCAGGAGGTATAAATCCGACAGAGAGATGGGGATTAAGGCGGATTTGGGAAGAGATAGGAAGAAGAGTAGGGGAGGGGCTGGGGAAGCGACAGACAAAGGAAAAACCGACTCCCGAAGAGGAAATTAGAAGGAGAGTAGCTTTGGAGCATGTGCCATTTGTGCATCAACAGTTGGGTGGCGATGAGTGGGAGAGGCATGGTTTAGATGAGGCGATTGAGGTAACGCCGAAGATGATGACGTGGTTGGTAGAAGAAGGAGCAAGAGATAAGTATTATTCGATGGATAAAGGAGCTGAAGCAACAGAAGAAAATTTAAAGAATACGGAGAGATTGAAAGTGGAAGAGAGAATAAAGCAGAAGAAAATAGTGACTGGGAAAGAGGTAGCAATTAGAGCAGCGCGAGATCTTTATTTTGGAGCGGCAGCTTCAGGCTTGGCTTATCGAGGACCGGGGCCGGCAGAAGATGAATATTATAGAGGAATGAAGAAGGGTCGGGTAGTAGAAACGATAGAAACAGCGTTAGGAGAGAATACGCCTGAAGGAGAATTATTCAAGGTGGTACAAGAATGTCACGAGACCTATTTTGGGTGGGTGAAGGAAATTCAGTATATGGGAGGAGATTTACGGGATGCAATGGATAAGGGGTGGCACTTTTCTAATTGGCGGTATCAGCGGTTGTGGGTAGAGGCAGTAGCAGAGGAAGGAGCGGAGGCGGAATTTATGCTGGAGGTGGCTAAGGTAGAGAGAGAAGCAAAGCTGTCATTTAGAGAGGCAATGGCGCAAGTTAGACGAAACGCGCGGGTAGCAGTACCAAGGTACACCTGGTTTGCGCCAGAAAAGAATAGATATGACCAGGCATTACAATATCGATTATTAGAGGATAGATTTATTAACATCTTTGAAAGACGGAGAGGAATAAAGTTGGTATGGGATGCAGAAGCGGGAATAGGAGTGAAGCAGGCGAATAGGTGGATAGGCGCAGCCAAAGAATATGATGGGATGACTTTAAGTGAGGTTAGAGATGTTGCGAGAGAAGACTTGAGAACTAAAGATAAAAGAAGGTGGCTGAGAGGCCAGAGGTTGGAGCGGGAGGCGGAAAAGATAGTGGAGGGAGTGAGACAAGTGCGAGAAGCAGCGATCAGGGCAATAGAGTTTAAAGGCGGACTGGTTGATGGAAGTGAATTGACTGTAGATGGAATAAGACTCTACGGGGAAAATGCGAGAGGAGAGAGGGAGTGGAAGAAATACGAGTGTAAAAGGGACAAAGAATATATAATTGAGATGAGTGATTGGACACGACAGTTGGTGGCGATGGTGCGAGCGATGGCAACAATCCCACGAGTCTATCGAAAGGGATTAGGGAAAGCAATTTTGCCCAGAGAAAATGGGAGGGGGTTGACGGTGATGTTTGACGTGGACGTGAGAGGACCGTGGAGCAATGACGTGCCGTGGGTAAAAAGGGGCATAGAGGCAGACGGAACTAATGACTTAAGAGAATTGAGCTTGGGTGCATGGGAAGAAGAAGCGGGAGAGCTAAAACGGGAGATGTTTTACTTTTTGAAGCATGAAGCCGAAGATCAGGGGATGACGTTAGAAGCTTATTTGGAACGGAAGGGAGAATGGCGGTTTGAAGAAGAAGTGTTGTCTAGGGCTTTACAGCAAGCAGTTAAAGCAGGAGTGAGTCTTGAAGGAAAAACGGCTCGTGAAGTGGTTAAGGGTGTGGACTTGGAAGCGATTAGACAGCAGGTGGTCGGAGAGATAGATAATATGGCAGTAGATGTGGCAGTGATGGACCGGGCTTTGAGGCAATTGAGAGCTTTAGGAATGAAAGTAGAAGAAAAGAACTTGGATGAAGTATTGGGAAAGATAGATTTAGCAGGAATCAGAGCGCAGGTATTGCGAGAGGTAGAGCAACACAGGGAGTGGTTTTGGAAACGGGAGTTGAAGTCATTAGGACCTATAGAGAAGGAGGGGACGAGATCGAGGCGAGCACGATTTAATAAGTACGGGATAGATATTGTGGCGGCACCTACATGGCTGGAAGCAATACGGAAGACAGGAGTCGTAGGATTGGAGGAAATGGCAGAGAATCAGTACCGGAAGGCTATGGGAGCCAGATCAGAGAATATGTATCAATTGAGATTGATGATTAATTCAGCTTGGAGAGTGTTTAGTGTAGGGGAGGGCAATGATAGGGTGTTAGATGAAGAGTTTGGTTTCCCACTTAATTTTGTGAGGCGGCAACCAGAAAAAATGGAAGCTTATTTGATGCATGATGTGATTTTCCCGCGGCAGCCGAATAACCAGTATAACGAAAAATTTTTCGGATTTTTAGAATCTGGTCCGGGTGCCTATAGATTAGAGGCGTTATTAGAGGCTGATTATACGGCGGGAAAAGTTCCATATGCGGCACAGAGAGCAGAAGAAGTGAGCATTCATAGCGGGAGTGTAGGAGAAATGGTGAATCGGTTTACGGAGTTTATTAAACGGCGGTGGTTGTTGACTAAAGAGATTATCCATCCGCTATTGGCGAAGATTCTGCAGCGGGCAGCAGAGGGAACGAATGAGTTGAACCGATTGGCAAAGACAGAGAGATTAGAAGGGGAGGTGGGGATGAATTGGTTAAGGCAGTGTGGAATGAAAATTCCGGGGTGGGATCAAATTCGAGACGCTAAACCCTGGCAGAAAGCGATATTCTGGAGAGGTTACCTAAACAGAGATTACAGGTACTTTTTGTTGAAAGATTATGGGAACTTGGCACAGCGGGTGCGATTTAGGAATTGGAGTAGAGATGACTTCGGAGATATGCATTATGTGGTAGAAACAGCCCATTTGAGTGACGAAGAAAGGCAGATGTTGCAGATATGGCAAAGAAATGTAGATGCAATTCGATCCGGGGATGACCCTCGAAAACAAGAAGTAGTAGGGATGACGGAGGTACAGAGGAAGAAATTTCTAGATTTTGAAACTAAGGTCAAGTTAGATGCGGTGGATAGAGCGCAGCGAGCCGAAGCGAGAGATTTACTAGAAGATGTGGCTAGGGGTTTAGCAAGAGATAACAGGGTTAAAAGTCGATTGAGATTAAGTGATGATGAGGTGGAGTTATTGGACCCGAGATTGAGAAGTGATACTTCGCCTGAGTTGAGCGGAGAGAAGATAAATTATAAGGTGGTAGTAATGCATTGGTTGAGGCGGATTACAGAGACGGCAGATTTTGGCAGGATAGAGATACAAGACGAGGGAGAATGGAGGTTGCTTGATGAAGAAGAACGGGCAGTGCTTAATCCGACTGTAGAGAAGGTTGAAGGTTTAACCTTCATAGAAAGGGAGAGAGAAAGGGAAAGGTTGATGGCGGTTTTGGTTGATGACAGTAAAACTAGATCGGCGGTGGCTTACAATCAAACGACTGGGGTTTGGGAATATAAGAACGGATTGTGGGTAATTACACTAGAAGGAGAAGATAGAGTAAGATTAGCGGCAGGAAGGGAAGAAGTGGAGTCAGAATTGAGGCCTATGAATAGTGGGGAAGTAACGATGTTAAAGGTATGGCGAAGGGAAGAGTTGCAGCAGCAAATGGGTGATGTGCGTAGAATAGGGGATGATATAGTGAAAAACACTAGAGCTGGGCGATACGAGCAGACCATGGGTTTGGATAAAGTCAGGGAAATGTTGAGGGGGGAGGAGATTAGGATGCCGTTACCAAAGAAGATTGATAGAGGCGATCCCTTGTATGGTGATTATAGGTATTACGAGTTGCTGTTTGAATCACCGCGAGGGGGAGCGGCGATGTACCACAAGTTTATGCCGTTTATCGGTTTGGAGAACCCGAGTGATGTGATGGCAGTGATGGACTGGGCGATTAAGAATAAATGCAAGGTGTATGGGGTAAAGTTTAAGAACGGTGGGGTGGTATGGCCGATGGAGGGATTTGGGGATGATGCGTGGTTGCAGTACCGACTGCAACATTATGTGGGAGTGGGTAGGGGGCGAGGAGGAAAATTTCATGTAATTGATCGAGAGAAACGGAAGTTGGCGGAGGAAGAGCTAAAGAAAGTAAAAGAGAGGTTAATTCGAGAGGGGTTTAACGAACCTATAGATGATGTGGTGATTCCTAATAGTGCAGGGATGTTACCGGTGTTTGTATATCAGATAGGAGATGAGTGGAATGCAGAGGAAGGAGCGTATGTGTCAACTTTTAATAATCGATTGATTGTAGATGCGGGAGAGGATAACGCTTTTTATGGAAGTGTGGGGATGCACATTGCTTTTGGGGATATGAGTTACGACGTGGAGTGGCAGAGGAGTAAGCGTTTTGATATGCCGGATACGTTGGCAGCAGTATATGACTACTTTACTTATTTGATAACGCAGACCTTTATGTTTAATAAGAGAAGAATTGCGATAAGGTTTTGGGATTATGATGATGAGCAGGTGGCGGCGATAACTCCAGGTAAGGATGAAATTGGTATCGGTCCAGGGAGGGTAGGGATGCCGACAGTACTAGAAACAGTTATAGCCAGGTTTTTAAGACTGGACGGATTTGACCTATCTTTTGGCTTGTTGGAGAAAATGTCGAAGTTGTTTAGAAATTTAGGACCGAGAGTAGGGCCGCCGATGACGAGCTATTTTGAATACTTAAGTCGTTATGGCGGAGATAAGCAGGAGTTGGTGGCAGCACAACATTTAATTGGGTCAACGTCTGAGGAGGGGCGGGGAGAAAGAGCAGAGAAGTATTGGGAAGGAGTGGAGGAGAAAACGGCTAAAGGCTTGGGTACACAACAAGCTGCGGGAACAACAGTAGAGGCGATCAAGGAAGGATTAGCGGAAGTTCCAGGTGGTAGCTTGCTAGTAAAGCCTCTAAATTGGGCGGCAAGAATGGTGTATGGCCAAACGGTGAGATCGGGATTTATAGTAGGAGGACTGGGTGCGGCAGGGGCCGTACCGCTAGCAATTAACTTACTGGGGGCTGGTCAAGGTGTGGTAAGTGTATTGGGGGGATATTTACCTGTGTGGATGAGAGTGTTGGGGGCGGGAGGAGTAGTGGGAGGGGCATTGGTGGTTGGGTTCGGGATGGGGGGTTTGGCTTGGCATATACCTAGGGTGATTACCGGTCACTACCAAAGTGATTTTTCGCGGGGTTTTCCTTTACAAAGGAAGAAGCCGATTGGCGATTCATATTTAGATTTGGCTGAAAACGCTAAAGCAACTTATGAAGGAAGAGCAAAGAGAGGATTTTAGGAGGAGATTATGGCAGTAGCAGAAGGTAGACTAGAGGGAATGAAGATACAAGTGAGAGAGGGAGTGAAAAACCGGGATTTTAATGAGCGGTTGCGGGACGGATTTGATGAGGCGGTGAGAAATTGGGGAGATAAGCTTGTTCAAGGCGAGTTAGTAAAGTTGATAGAAGATTTGAAAACGGGAAAAGAAATTGGGGCAGGAGAAGGAGAGCAAGCGGCAGAGAGAATGTATAAGGCAGGGCAGATATGGGTGAGGCAGGACTATAAAGGATTTTTGAAATGGTTGGGGGCGGCGGGAGTGCCGACAGATTTGAACGATGCGTATGTGCGAGCTTTGAATGCAAGTGGAGACAAAAGATTACTAGCAGCATCGATAGAGGAAATGGTGGACTTACTAAAGAAGGGTGGGAGATTAGGAGAGGTTTTACCTGGAGAAGAACAGTTATTGATGATGGCAGATAAAATGAGGGGTTTGTTATTGGATGCTACGGGAGGCAAGGCGGGAGGAAGTGAGAAAAGTGGAGGGATAGGTGGCGGGGGAGATGCGAATTTTCCAGATAATTTTGACTTTAATCCAGATGAAGAGCCGGGTGAGGTAAGGGTGTTACCTGAGCCTCCGCAAGGAGGACAGGCATTATATGATTTGGGTAAAGGTGAACCAGATATACCGGTATCTGAGAGAAAAGAGTTATATGTAGAAATAAAAAGAAAGATAGGGACGCTAGTAGGACTGGGGTGTTTGACAGGTTGTTTATTAGCTTCAATGGCGCTATGCGGAGGGCAGCAGTTTTTGAGTAGCATAGGCGGCGGGACAGTTGGGGCAGCAGCACCAACATTGTTACCGTATGAGGTGGGTAGTGGAGAAGAAAATAGGCAGGCAGCGGAAACTTTAACGGATAAAATTTTTGGTGGGGGTGACTCTCAACATAGGTTTATTGATAGATTTTTGGATAACTATCAGGGGGCTGCGGAAAGGGGTGATGCGGAGTTTCAGTTGGCTTATGAAATAGCAATGCGGGGAAAGTTAAAGTCAGAGGGAATACTTGGTGAAACAGGTCAACAGTTTGATAGATGGAGATTGGAAGATGAATTAAACAAACAGGGTTATGACCAGGGAGATATAGACGCTTTAGCGGATTGGGTGGAATTGAATCTAGTAAGATAGGAATTCCGGATTAACTTATAACTCTTTGGGCCAAGCTGCCGACGAAGGGGAGCCAGCCGGCGCCGCCGCGGAGTTGCTCCTTGATATTAGCGGCTTCTGGGCCTTCTTTGACTTCGAGGGCAGCTTTGATACTAGAAGCAATAGTGGGGATGGTAAAGAGGATACCGAAAGCAAGCAGAGGACCAGCGCTAGTGGCGAAATCTGTACCAATAAGAGGGGGCGCCCAGGCTAGCTTACCCTGTTTCCAGATAGCGCCGGTATCAAGTTGCCAATCGATATCGCCAGGATTAATACGAGTTTGGCTAATTAGAATGCTGGCGATAAAGATGAGGGCAAAGGTGATTGGGAAGACGAGGATATTGGAAAGGAGTTGAAGAAACCAGTTGCTAAGAGCTTTGTTTCCAGGGATAGCAGATAGAGATAATTGGAGAGGCCCCAAGATAAGGGAGAGAATGATGTGGACATAGCTTGCCAGGAGCATGAAGAAAATTTTGAACATGACAAAGACACCCGCGATACCCAGGACAGCCTTGACGGTGATATTAGAAAGTCCTTCTAAGAATCCCAAGCCGGCAAATTCGTCACTGAAAAGGTTGCGGATGGTATTGTCGATGATTTGACCCAAATCTTTGCCCAGGCGGGTGATAGGAATGATAAGCTTGAAAATATTGTTGTTAGCGAGACTGCTAGGTTGATCTAGGAATGTAAAATTATTGCCCAAGATAGTAGCGACCATGTTTGTAAGGAGAAGCATGAGATCGATCATGAAGCCGACGATAGCGTAGCTAAAAGTTACTAAAAGGAGAGCGACAATGATCCGGGGAAGGGCGTGTTGGATGCCGACGACGGTTTGAGGGTCGAGTTTGCGGCGGAACATGATCATGAAGCCGATGATAAGGAAGGTTACTATAAAAATGATATAGGCAATATTACGAAAGATGCTCCATAGAGGGATAAGAGGTTTGACGGCTTGACTAGCGCCGAAGCCTTGAGCATAGGCGGGGCGGGTAATACTAAAACCAAAGTTTTTGCCTACGTAAGCTAAGTAGTCAATTGACGATGGTTGAGAGAAGAGGGTTAGAGCGTAGAGCTTGGTAATAATTCCAGAAATACCAGGTGAAGATCCGTCAGTGCTACCAAAGGTGATACTGACTATAGGTTGGAGTGTGTTGGCTAGGCTATACGGACCAGCATAGCACTCAGAAACCAACTGGGGGTTTTTTGGATTATCGCACTGCCCAACAATTCTTTCCCATTCTGACTGAGTTTTGACTTGCCAGGAATTAAAGCTGGGGACGGCGTTGGGGTCTTGGTTGATCTGGGCTAGGGCGGGGGAGGGGGAGAGTAGTACAGAAGCGACAAGTACACCAGTAACAAGTAAGAGAGAAGAGAGCAGGCGGGTCATTAAGAATGATAATAACAAACTAAGGGGAAGTAATCAACAAATCAGGGATTGCTACTCTATATTATTTTAGTATTATTTTAGACTGTACACGATCTAAGTGTTTTTGCACTTGTTCTACTTGTGGAGAACCTATAGTTTTATATAAAGCAAGGGTTTCTGTGAGAGCTGATGCAGATTCAGGTAGTTGATTAAGTTGCTCGTAGACGTGGCCAATTTTCCAGAGTGTATCTGCTAGATTGAGTTGATCGCCTAATTCTCGTAAAATGGGTAAGCCAAGATTGAGGTGTTTAAGTGAGTCGCGGAGTTTACCTTGGGTATGATAAACATCGCCAATATTGGTAAGATTTTGTGCCTCTGTTTGTCTGTGGCCCAACTGGCGGGAAAGTTTCAAACTAGATTGATAATACCCGAGAGCCTGATTTAGTTGCCCCCGTTGGCTGTGGATACGTCCGATTCCTTGCAAGGCCTGCATTTCTGCAGGGCGATCATGAATAGTACGGGCAAGTTGTCTGGTGCCTTCGAAATATTCCATTCCCTTTTCCAGATTACCCAGTCCTGTGTAACTAGCTCCAATCTGAAAGAGTGTATCGGCAACAAGGGGAAGGAACGATTTGGGGTTTATCACGCTGGCCGCCTCCCAAATGCCCAACTCAGCCTGGAAGTGTTCCAAGGCAGCGTCGTGTTTTCCTTGGCGACGGAGGATGATTCCTATATTGTGGTGGGTAACGGCTTGATCTCCTTTTGGATGATGATGACGGCGGTGGATTTCGAGTTCTGTTTCTAGCGTGGTCAGAGCTTGATCAAGATTACCTGAAAGTATATAAGTCTGGGCAATTTCGCGCAAAGCATCTATTTCTGCTTGTGAATTACCAGCGGCATGGGCTGAATTTAGGTGATTTTCTAGTTCTGGCATTTTCAGGCGAATTCTAGCAGAGAGAGGGATATCCTGCAACTGCGGCGGACTAACTTTGGAGGCTGGCTACGAGTTGGCGGCGTTGGAAGGGGGTGATGACAAGCATTTCAACGTCGTCGGGGCGGACTTTACGCTTGCCCCCGAATTGGTTGGAGACGGCTTGGGAATCGAGAGCGTGGAAGCGTTGCAGGAGTGGGGGTAAAACGTCCAGTTTCCAAGTAGGTAAGCCGGTTTGGCGGCGGAAAAGCCTAACTAGATGGCTGATGCCGATGATGGTAGCGTCTTTGGCTTGAGTGAGAGCTGGTTGTTGATCCGGGGTTAAAGTTTGAGGGTCGGTGTGATCGATGGCGGATAATAATTGGGTAACGTCGTCAACAATGGCGTGGGCTTTTTCGAGGGGAGGTAAGCCTCTGAATCTTGAAGCTTGGTGGCTGACGTGAAGGGCGGCTAGTGGCTCGCCTGGTTGGATTTTGGTAACGGGTTGGCCATCCGGAGTTTTGATGACGAATGGTTCTTGGCCGCGATAGGTAGAAAGTTTAAGGGAGGTGGTGCCGAAAGACATGCCTCTTTTACTGATGTGAATTTCTTTGAAGGGTGGTGATAGTGACTCTGTTTTATTTATTGTGTTAATACTTGGCGTTATAGTTGTTCCTGCTGTGATAGGTTTTTGTATGAGTTCTCTGACTTCTTGCATACCTCCACTAGATAGTAGGTAAGATTTGCCTGTATAAGACATAAGCCCGGAAGATCGGTGTATCCATACCCACTTCTCTTGTTCAGGTTCTATGGGGTCATCTGCCATAAATGTTACTACTGAGCTATGAAGAGATTCTTCTATTTTTCCCCATATTGATTGTGGTAGGGAGTCACCTGTTGATCCGTAACTAACTAAGCTAGACACGGCGGGTGGAAGGCGAATGAATGTATCTGTGAATAAGAGAGATTGTCTTGGGCCTCCAAATTGCCCAGATATGGATAGGGAGCAAAATAAGGGAAGTGATAGGCCAAATATTAATTCGCTAACGTCTTTAGAATTTTTTATTGTTGAGAGAAATGATTCTGGGGAGGCAGCTATTAATAATCCATACGGGTGGCCGAGGGAGCGGAGGGTGGCGGCAAGATGTTGGAGAGAGTCGAGAGAGAAGAGCGGGGAGAGTTCACCCGCTTTTTGGGAAAGATGGGCAGCAGACTGAAGAACTTCTGGGCCTGCCATAGTGTTTGGGGCAGTAAGAGTACTATATCACACTGAAGCAAATTGGGAGTGCAAGATGGAAGTTCAGCGGTTATGTTTAAGAGTTTGAGGTTGGCGCAGGCTGGGGTTGTTTGATTAATGGCAGCTAAAAAAGAAGGGGTTAACGACTGTGCCTGGAGCGAAGAGTAGGATAGGTAATAATGGCTATAGTTAAGAGAACGATGGCGCCCATAAGGTAAGCAAATTGAATATCGGTCATATTTATTTACCTGAGATCCTAGCTAATCTTAAGCTAATCCACCAAGATGCTAGGGCAAGTACTGACCCCCATACTAATTGATTTGTAGCTGTATTGTCAACAGGTGGATTAATGAGCGGGGTGAATATAGTTACAAAAAAGAATAGTCCTAAATTGCCAGTAATCTCCGAAAGTCTATCGATTTGACTTTCTACAAATTTGAATTCTGTCATGTAGTTTAAGAGTAGCAGAGAGGGAGAGGGGGCTGCAAGGGCAGGCGGGAATTAAGCTTGAAGGTGGGTTAGGAGTTGGCGGCGCTGGGAGGGGGTGATGACGAGCATTTCGACGTCGTCGGGGTGGACTTTACGCTTGCCCCCGAATTGGTTGGAGACGGCTTGGGAGTCGAGGGCGTGGAAGCGTTGCAGGAGTGGGGGTAAAACGTCCAGCTTCCAAGTAGGCAAGCCGGTTTTTCTGCGAAAGAGCCTGACTAGATGGCTGATGCCGATGATGGTAGCGTCTTTGGCCTTGGTCAAGGTTTCTTGCTGGTTTGGATTTAGAGTAGATGAATCGGTGTGGTCAATGGCAGTTAAGAGTTGAGTCACATCGTCAACCATGGCGTGGGCTTTTTCGAGGGGAGGTAAGCCTCTGAATCTTGAAGCTTGGTGGCTGACGTGAAGGGCAGCCAGTGGATCACCGGGTTGGATTTCAGTTACGGGTTGACCGTCGGGAGATTTGACTGTGAATGGCTCTTGGCCACGATACCTGGAAAGGTGAAGAGAGGCGGAGCCGAGAAAGATGCCGTTATTACTGATACGTAGTTTATTTTTGCGAATATTTTCTGTTGGTTGTAGATTAGAAATGAGAGCCGGAATAAGACTGCTAAATAGAAGGGGTTCTGATCTGCTTTCTGGAATCTTGCCGCCTTTTTGTTTCTCGATCCATGCTAAAAAGGAAGATGCATATAAAATTGGTAGTCCGAAAACAGTACAACTTGCCGACGATTCTTCATCTTGAGACAAAAATGAGACTGGTTCTTGTCTTCCTCTATTAATCTTCTCGTGTTAAGCCCAGCCTTTGCATTAAATCTGTTCTGTAGTAGAAATCGGCCAGTGAATTCACTATTGGTTGTAGTGGAGAAGTAATAAGAGCACCAAGAGATTCTAGCGGTTCCCAGCTTGAGATTGCTATGGATGGAGCTGATATCACAGACGATTTTATCAGTGGCTCGATCTCTTGAGAAGATCTGCCAGACCTGTCATATGATAGGGTAAGTCCTGAAAACAGCCACTAACAATGTTAGGATTAGGCTGTTATGAAAAGATATTCCTGTCCT
>Ga0155074_149_pt1 | contig 17821 bp, 24 predicted proteins | sample RifCSPhighO2_01_FD_106042 | JGI IMG/M metagenome (GOLD analysis project Ga0155074, IMG submission 106042) | Candidatus Chisholmbacteria bacterium RIFCSPHIGHO2_01_FULL_48_12 | reverse complement strand
TAATAGTAGGTTGGGAAGCTTAGAAGGTAGGACAGTGGGCTCTTGTTGCGTACCATCAAAATTGGCAATAAAACCGACGGTGTTTTTATCCAGATCAGCCAGTAACTCGTCGGTGATCCTGGCGAGCCGGGCCTCCGTGTATCTCATGGCAGCTGGACTATCACCGTCGACAGAGCCGAAGTTACCGTGGCCGTCGATCAATTGGTAGCGCATGGAAAAATCTTGGGCGAGCCTGACTAAGGCATCGTATACGGCCATGTCGCCGTGGGGGTGGAATTTACCCAAAACCTCACCGACGATCCGGGCCGCCTTTTTGTAAGGTGAGGCGTGGGTCAGCCCCATTTCTTTCATGGCGAAAAGAATCCGCCGATGGACGGGTTTTAAGCCATCGCGCACGTCAGGCAGGGCCCGAGCGACGATGACCGACATGGCGTAGTCCAGGTAGGACTTTTCCATCTCGGCCACGATGGAGACGGGCCTGATCTTGCCGTAAGGAGTGCTGTGAAGCGTTTTTTCTTCAGACATGAGATTTAGCAATTAAATCTTCCGCCGCTTCAGCGTTTTGCCACTTGATGATTTTGATCCATTTGCCGGGTTCGAGATCTTTGTAGTGTTCAAAGAAATGCTTGATCTTATTGAGTAGGGCTTGGGGTACATCTTTAATATCTTGGAAACTGCCGTAGAGTGGATCGATTTTGGCAGTGGGAACCATGATGACTTTAGCATCCTCTCCCCCTTCGTCCTGCGTGGCTAGGACACCGATGGCGTGACACATGATGACAACTCTGGGAACAACGGGCTGGGAAGAAAGAACCACGGCGTCCATGGGATCGCCATCTCCTCCTTTGGTATCCTTGATGTAACCGTAATTAAAGGGGTAAGCAAATGAGTTATATAAAAATCTGTCTACTTTTAGCTCTCCAGTGGTTTCATCAACTTCATACTTAACAGAGGAGCCGATGGGAATTTCGATGAATACTTTATAGTCCATAATGAAATTATACATCAAGTGTAGCTAGTTTAGCATGAGTTTGGATGAAGTGGCGGCGGGGAGGAACGTCTTCGCCCATGAGGGTAGTAAAGACGCGGTCGGCTTTGAGGGCGTCGTCGACGGTGATCAGTTTTAGAGTGCGATTAGCCGGATTCATAGTCGTATCCCAGAGTTGTTCGGGGTTCATTTCTCCCAAGCCTTTGTAGCGTTGGATGACGACCTTGTCGGAGGTGAGGGTGGTGAGATAGGCGTCTTTTCCTGGGTCGGAGTAGGCGTAGTGAATGGTTTTGGCGTGCTCGATTTTGTACAGGGGCGGCAGAGCCAGGTAGAGGTGTCCCCGATCGATGATGGGGCGCAAATGGCGGTAGAAGAAAGTTAGCAGCAGGGTAGCGATGTGTTCGCCGTCCACATCGGCGTCCATGAGCAGGATAATCCGGTGATAACGAAGCTTGTCGGGTTCCATAGTATCCCCTATTCCTATGCCTAAAGCGACGATTAAATCTTTGAGTTCTTCGAATTTGACGATTTTATCTAACCGGGCCCGTTCGGTGTTTAAGACCTTGCCGCCTAAGGGGAGGATGGCTTGGAATTTTCTGTCCCGGCCGGATTTGGCCGAGCCGCCGGCCGAATCGCCTTCGACTATTAATAACTCGGATTTGGCCGGATCCTTTTCCTGGCAGTCGGCCAGTTTGCCGGGAAGAGTTAAACCGTCTAAAATGCCTTTTCTAATGACGGCGTCTTTGGCCGCTCTGGCGGCCACCCGAGCTTGGGCGGCTAAAAGCACTTTGGCCAAAATCTTGCGGGCGGTTTGGGGCTGTTCTTCCAGGTATTCATCCAACTTTTCTTTGACGATGGCGTAGACGGCGGACTGGGCTTCGGGGTTGTTGAGCTTGGTCTTGGTTTGGGATTCGAATTGGATGTCATTAGCCGGCATTTTGATAAACACCACGGCGGTCAAACCTTCGCGTAAGTCATCGCCGGCGACATCTTCATTTTTAAGCAAATTGTTTCTGAGGGCGTATTCTTTGATGGCTTTGATCAGAGCCATGCGGAAACCGGTTAGATGAGTGCCCCCGTCATGGGTGTTGATGACGTTAGCAAAACTCTCCACTAATTCGGTAAAACTGTCGTTATACTGAAAAGCGACCTCAACGCCTACGGGTAAATCACCGTCACTTTGGCCTTTAATATAAATCACGTCATGGAGCGGTTTTTTATCGCGGTTGAAATGGGATACCAGGGCTTTGATACCGCCTTCGATATAGAAATGCGCTTGTTTATCTTGGCGCTCATCAAACAAATGGAAAGACAAACCGGCGACTAAATAGGCGCGTTCGCGGACTAGGGTTTTGACTTGGAGGTAGGAAAATTTAGTGGTGATTTTGAAAATAGCGGGATCGGGCGCGAAAATCGTCATCGTGCCCGATGACAATTGGCTGATAGCGTATGGCATATGGCGAATAGTCTCGGGGAGTAGTTTGATAACTTCGGATTCGGAGATGGTTTTAACCGGATATATAGGTTTACCGATTTTATATTCTTGGATGTAGTATTTGGCGTCACGTTTAATGATGACGGTCATGCGGGCAGACAGGGCGTTGACTGCCGATGCCCCCACACCGTGAAGGCCGCCGGAAGCCTGATAGGCGGTTTCTTCGAATTTGCCGCCGGCGTGAAGCTTGGTCATGGCCACCTCCAGGGCGGAAACGCCGGATTCATGTTTGTCTACCGGAATGCCCCGGCCGTCGTCGCAGACCAAGACCGCGCCGTCTTTTTGCAAGATCACGGTGATGTGGTGGGCGGAGAGGGCGATGGCCTCGTCGACGGAGTTGTCGATGATTTCGGTTACCAGGTGGTGCAAGCCCCTGCTGTCAGTCGAGCCAATGTACATGCCTGGCCGCTTACGGACGGGGTCCAAACCCTCGAGGACCTTGATGTGTTTGGCGCGATAGTCTTTGGAAGAGAGAGTGGGCATAAAAAATAGACAGGAAAAACAGTCTATAATGAGTAAGCTAATTTTAGCAAGTTTAAGGAGTGGTGTAAAGTCTAAAAAAGAGAAGTTTTGGTGGAAATAATTTGGGTTTCTTCGATGCACCAGGGGGAATAGTGGTGGGGATGCGATTTGATTTCGTTTAACCAGTCGTTCCAGTCAATCCACTTAATCGCCTCAACTTCTTTTGGGTTGGGTTGGGGTGTTTGGTCTGAGTAGCCGATTAAGATGGGGCAGATTTCGTTTTCCATGATGCTGTCTTTGGTAAAGCAGTAGCGATAAGGGGCGACGACTTTTAAATTCTTGATTTGGGTTAATCCCAGCTCGGCTTTTAAACGGCGGCGGGCGGCAGCGATGTTGGTCTCCCCTACTCCGGGGTGGCCGCAACAGGAGTTAGACCAGACCAAGGGCCAAGTTTTTTCAAATGGCTTCTTTGTTGGAGCAGAAGTTGCCTTTTAGAAATGTTAGGATTAATTTCCTTCGCGAAGGACAGAAGTGAGGAGCGGCGACTAATAAGTGAGATGAGCTTGGCATTAATAAAATTGGGGGGCGGGTTGATTGCGCCAAAGGATTGGCCGGCGCATACGGCGGATGTAAAAACGATTAGGCGATTGGGAGAGGAGATCAAAGAATTTGCAGGAAGTTTAATTATTGGACATGGTGGAGGAAATTTTCCCCACACCGAAGCTACTAAGTATAAAACGTATGAAGGCTTCCGGGATGAGAAGGGAAAACTGAGGGCGTGCCTGACTCAAGTTGCCGCCAGAGATATAAATAGTATAGTGATGCGGGAATTTTTGAGCCTTGGTTTACCGGTAGCTAGTGTAGCACCGCATGATATTGGGGTTGCTAGCAATGGCAAGGTGACAAAAGAATTTTATGAGCCGATTAAGTTGCTGTTAAAGAAACGGATGATACCGGTAGTTTATGGCGACGTGATCTGGGATATAAAAAGGGGGTGTACGATTTTTTCGACGGAAGTTTGGTTGAGTTTGCTGGCAAGACACTTTAAATCAGTGAAGCGGATAATTCAGGTAACCGCTGAAAAGGGAGTACTGGGTAGTGAGGGAAAAATTATCAAAGTAATTAATTCCAGAAACTTTACTCAATTGAAGTCGGCCATCGGCAAAGCCGCTGGTGTGGATGTGACCGGAGGGATGTTGCATAAAGTAGAAGAGAGCTTGAAATTGGCTAAAGACATGGGGATAGAGACATTGATTATCAGCGGTAAGGTTGCAGGTCGACTGGCGGCGGCGTTGCGGGGAGAAAAAGTTGATGGGACAAGGATTGGTTAAGAGAAGGAATTGGGGTGAGAGTGGCGACTAGATAGTGAGATGGGTACTCCAGAGTTATGCTTGAATAAAGAAGATATGCATGAAAGGATTCGGAGCTTGGGGGCGAGTCAAATGCGAGTTTTTATGGACGGAAAAGGGCCGATTTGGCTAGAGATTTGGGTGGGCGGAGTAACTGGCCGGGTTCATCGAGTGGGTAGATCTATGGAGTATAACAGCTTTAGTTTGGTACAGATGCTAGTGGCTAAGCGTAATGATTTAAGACGAAAACTGGAAAGAGGAGGAATGGTTGAGGTGCATAATCCCGCTAAACCAAATGGCCTGCCAATGTTTGAGTATGTAGAACCAGACATTCTAGATGTGACGATTTTGGAGGAGCAAATGGAAGGAGCTTTAAATAGTCTTGATGGTAATGGTGATTATAGAGCTAGGCTGGTTTTAGAAAAAGCGCTTCGAGGAGAGACTTTTGCTAAACTAGAGAAGCATTTTAGTAGATCATTCTCTAGCAACGGAAATGGAGGTTAGGAAAGTCATGTACACCCCGGGGGTGTACTTGGAGTTCAAAGGTGTAAAAAGAGATTTTCCATGGCTAACTTGGGATTGACGTTAGCTGTCAAAAGACGGTGGGTGTAAAGGAGTAGCTGGAGTTGCGAGGCGACTGAGGAATGATTTTTGAGTTGAGAGTGGAGGGAGTGGATTAAGTTAAGACAGAATGACAAACTCTGGTCTTTGGTGGTGTAGGCGCTGGCGTCGGCGAGGCGTTGACCGGGAGTGAGGTTGTCCAGATTGTCCACCTCGGGGGAGTCCAAGGCCACCCCCGAGGTGCTAGGCGTCGACAGATGAATAAATTGGCAACGGGAGTGGATAGTGGGGATGAGGCTATCGGGTTGATTGGTAGCCAGGATAATAATAGTATCCGGCGGCGGTTCCTCGAGGGACTTCAAGAGAGCGTGTTGGGCGGGTAGGGTTAAAGTATGGGCCTGCAGCAGCAGAGCCAGCTTGGTTTTAGCTTGATATGGTTTTCTGGAGAGCCAGGTTTTGAGGTCACGGATTTGAGCGATGGTAATACTGGCAGGTTTTGGCTCGATTAATAAGACGTCGGGATGACGCAAAGAGGGAAAGTCGGACAGAAGCGGCTGTAAAACCCGGGGGTCGAGGTTCCAATTGGCGACAATAAAACTATGCATTGTGCTATTATTAAACCATGTCTGCCCAAGAAGGTTTAGCGGAAGTTTTATTAAAGGCGGGAAGTCTATCCCAGGAACAGTACGATCAGGTTAGGCTCGAAAATTTGAATTCGGGTCAAGCGGTAGAAGAGGTAATCGTAAGTCGGGGTTGGGTGAACGAAACGGATTTGACCAAAGCCAAAGCCGAGTACTATAAAATTCCCTACGTCGATTTGACCGAGGAGGGGGCAGCGCCGGAAGCCTTAAACCAGTTTCCGGAACAGGTGGCGCTGCGATACGGCGTGTTTCCGTTTAGCCTGGATAAAGCCAAAAATACTCTGTCCGTAGCCATGGCTAACCCTCTGGATTTGGCGGCGATTGAGTTTTTACAAGGCAAATCGGGTAACAAAATTTCGCCCTTTTTCGCGGTCCCGAGTGAGATAGTCAAGGCTATCAACGAACGGTATGGTCAGACTTTATCAACAGAGGTGGTAGCCGCGTTAAAAGAAACCGGAGAGACCGCGGTGCGGACGGTGGATTTGGCCAAGATCGGGGAAGTGATCAGGGAGGCGCCGATCGCTAAGATCGTGAGCACGATTTTGGATTTTGCCATGAAAGCGCGGGCTTCGGATGTGCACATTGAGCCGCAGGAGTTACGAACGCGGGTGCGGTATCGGATCGACGGGATTTTGCACGAAAAGTTGGTCTTGCCCAAAAACGTGCATGACGCGGTCATATCCCGAATCAAAATTTTGGCGGAAATGAAGATAGACGAAAAGCGGATTCCCCAAGACGGCAGGTTTAATTTTAGGAGCGGACCGGAAGAGGTGGATCTGCGGGTGTCGTCTTTGCCTACGGTGCACGGGGAAAAGATAGTCATGAGGCTGCTTAAGAAATCCGGCGAGGTACCGACGCTGCCGGATTTGGGTTTGCGGGGGCGGGCGCTCAAGAATTTGGAAATGTCCATTCTGGTACCCCACGGGATTATTTTGATTACCGGGCCGACGGGTTCGGGCAAAACTACGACGTTGTATTCGATTCTAACCCGGATCAATACGCCCCGAGTGAATATTTTGACCCTGGAAGATCCGGTGGAGTATCAGATTGCCGGAGTCAATCAAGTCCAGATCAATCCCCAAGCCGGCCTGACGTTTGCCTCGGGGTTGCGGTCGTTTTTGCGCCAGGACCCTAACATTATCATGGTGGGCGAGGTGCGGGATAAAGAGACGGCGGAATTGGCGATCCAGGCTGCACTGACCGGCCACTTGGTATTTTCGACACTCCACACCAATAGCGCGGCCGGAGCTTTACCGCGACTCCTGGATATGGAAGCCGAGCCGTTTTTATTGGCGTCGTCGATGACCTGCGTGTTGGCCCAGCGGGTGCTGCGGCAGATTTGTGACCATTGCAAGGAAGCTTATGAGCCGGCGGAAGAAATAGTGGCGGATATCCGGTCGGTACTGGGATCACTGTATGAAGGTTGGCGGCAGAAACACGGAGAGAAGATAGTGTTATACCGGGGTAAGAAGTGCGATAAGTGCGGCGGCACAGGGTATAAAGGCAGGATAGGTATTTTTGAGGTGTTGCTAGTGACAGAAAAGTTAGGTAAGCTGATTTTGGAACGATCGCCGGCGAACCTGATTGAGGCAGCGGCGGTGGATGATGGGATGGTGCTGATGAAGCAAGACGGTTACTGGAAGGCGCTCGAGGGGATCACGACGATGGAAGAAGTATTGAGAGTAGCGCAAACCTGATATGGAAATTAGTCAATTACTCCAACTGGCGATACAACAACAGGCTTCGGATGTGCATATAGTGGTGGGAGTGCCGCCGATGCTGCGGATTCACGGCAGTTTAGTGGTGGTGGCTAATGAACCGGTAGTTGCGGCTCAAAAAGCCAGCGAGTGGGTGCTGGCGATCATGACGCCGCAGCAAAAGGATCAACTGCTGACTAACAGGGAAGTGGATTTTTCCTACGCGTTAGGCAACCAGGCCCGGTTTCGGGTCAACGCTTATTTTGAAAAAGGGATGGCAGCGGCGGCACTGCGGCTGATCCCGGCCCAAATCAAGACCGTGGAGGAACTCCGATTACCCAAGGTATGTCACAGTTTGACTAAACTGAAGCAGGGATTTGTGCTGGTGACAGGGCCGACGGGTTGCGGCAAGTCTTCGACCCTGGCGGCGATGATTGAAGAAATTAATGCCAGTCGGGCGGAACACATCGTGACTATTGAGGATCCGATTGAATTTTTGTATACGCCCAAGAAAAGCATCATCTCGCAACGCGAGATGCATCAGGATACTCACGCTTGGACAGTAGCGCTGCGAAGTGTATTGCGGGAAGACCCCAACGTGGTGCTGGTGGGTGAGATGCGCGACTTTGACACCATCGCGGCGGCGATCACGGTGGCGGAAACGGGACATTTGGTGTTTGCTACTTTGCACACCAATAGCGCCGCCCAGAGTGTTGACCGGATGATTGACGTGTTTCCGGCCCACCAGCAGGCTCAAGTTAGGCAGCAATTAGCTTCATCATTGGAAGGAATTTTGGCGCAGCGGTTGGTGCCCTCCCTGCGCGGCGGGAGGGTGCCGGCAGTGGAGGTACTGCTGGCTACGGCGGCGGTGAGGAATTTGATCCGGGAAGGCAAAGCGCATCAAATCGACAGCGTGATTCAGACCAGCGGTGAACTGGGGATGATGACCCTGGAGATGAGCTTGGGGAATTTAGTTAAAGCCGGGGCGGTGGATTTACCAGTGGCCCAGGCATATGCGCTGCGGCCCCAAGAGTTGACGCGCCTGGTGAAGGGGACCGATGCGTAAATTTGTTTTCAAGGCTAAAGATGAAGCAGGTAAGACCGTTAAGGGTAAAGTCGAAGCGGCTGATGAAAGAGGGGCGGTGACGGTATTGCGGGGACGGCATCTGTTGGTGATCAATCTAAAACCGCTGCTGGAGCGGTCACAACTGAAATTCCTCAAGTGGTTGCAGCGGGTTAAGGCCGACGAAGTAGTCAATTTTACCCGGCAGCTGTCGACGATGATTACGGCGGGGCTGCCGATGACCGAAGCTTTGAGTATTTTGGAAATGCAGTCGAGCGTGGGGATGGCGGGAGTGGTGGGTGAAGCGTTGCGGGACGTAGAAGGAGGCGCCAGTTTAGCCGATGCCCTGGGGAAGCAGAAGAAAGTGTTTAGTGAAGTCTATGTGGCTTTGGTGCGGGCGGGAGAGGCGGCCGGAGTGTTGGACCAGGTGTTGAAGCGCTTGGCCGATACAATGGAGAAACAGCGGGATTTCCGGAATAAAACCAAAGGGGCGTTGATTTATCCGGCGATAGTGCTTACGGGCATGGTGGTGGTGGGGATAGTCATGATGGTGTTTGTGGTGCCTCGGTTAACGGTGATGTACGCGGATTTTGGAGCGGCGTTGCCCTTGCCGACGCGGATCTTGATGGCGGTATCGGGGTTGATGGTTAAATTTTGGTGGCTGGTGGCGCTGGCGGCCGGCTGGATAATAGGCGGATTTAAAGCTTGGAGTAAAACTGCGGTGGGGGCAGTCCAAGTCGACAGAATCATGTTTCGCATCCCAATTGTGGGGCCGTTGCGGCGGGAATTACTGTTTACCGAGTTTAGCCGGACCTTGTCGCTGCTGCTAGCTTCGGGAATTTCGATTTTGGAGGGATTGCGGATTGTGGCGGCGGCGGTAGGCAGCCCGATTTATCGGGCTAAGGTTATGCAAGCGGCGGTACAGGTAGAAAAAGGTTTTCCCTTGGCGGCGACCCTGGCAGTGGATGAGGCATTTCCGCAGTTGCTGTCGCAGATGATTTCGGTGGGTGAGGAAACCGGGAAGCTGGATGAGGTGTTGGGGAAACTGGCGGGCTATTTTGAAGGCGAAGCGGAGACCAAAATTAGGGGCTTGACAGCGGCCTTGGAGCCAATTATCATGATTTTATTAGGAGTAGGAGTAGGATTTTTAATCGTAGCCATAATCATGCCTATCTATAATTTAACTAGTAAGTTTTAAATGAAACGATCTTTAGGTTTTACATTAATTGAGTTACTGGTAGTTTTGGGGATCTTGGGAATTTTGGCAGCGGGGTTGCTGGCGGCAATTGATCCGTTTGAGCAGTTGAAGAAGGGCAGGGACACTAATTTGCGCAATACAGTTATAGAATTGTTGAACGGGTTTACCCGGTTTTACGCCACTCACGGTGAGTTGCCCTGGTGTGACGCGGGGACGTGTAGCACGTTTACAACCCCCACTGAGTTGTCGGATACGACTTTTTGGGATGAGAATACCGGTTATCTGCAAAAGTTGATTAATGACGGGGAATTGAAGACCGAATTTAGGACCGGATTGGGCACGGGCAATGCCGCCAGGATTTACGCCACCAGCTCCGACCCGACGGAAATAATTATTTGTTTCCAGCCGGATTCAAAGGCGCTGCGCAACGACGGCACGGTCCAGTACGACGCCGACGGGACGGTGAACGCGGTCAAAGATTGTGATACGGCGGGAACGACCAACGGATGTTATTGGTGTGCCCGCTAAGGTATGGGTGGTTTAGCCAGCTGGGGTTTGTTTGGGGTAGGCTTGATTTTAGGCAGCTTTATCAATGTGGTGGTGTTCCGGACGGTGCACGGGTTTTCGCCGTGGGCGGGCAGGTCTTTCTGTCCCAAGTGTAAACATAAGATTAACTGGTATGACAACATTCCCCTGCTGTCTTTCGTGCTCTTGTGGGGAAAGTGCCGCTACTGCAAGCAGTCGATTTCGCTGCAATATCCGGTGATTGAGTTGTTGACGGCTAATCTGTTGCTGTGGTGGTATGTGGTGGGCCGGTTGGCTTTCAGGTTGGCGGAACAGCCGTATTCGGTGATTCAGCCGGGATTTTGGTTAGTGGTGGGTTTGGGGTTGGTATTGCTCACCGGCTTTGATTTATTTTACGGGGTGTTGCCGGACTTCGTAATAGGGCTTTTGGGGGGAATAACCCTGATCTATAGATTGAGCTTGGCGGTAACCGGAATTATGCGTTGGCCCGATTGGTGGGGATTTGTAGGGGCGGGGTTGGCGGGGGCAGCCGCTTTGGCGGCGGGGGCTGTGGTGACGCGGGGGCGAGGCATGGGCTGGGGTGACGTGAAGTTGGCCGGGGTGATGGGCTTGATTTTAGGCCCGTCTAAGCTGCTGGTGGCGGTGGCGGTAGCGGTGTTGACGGGAGCGGCAGCGGCAGTCATACTGGTAGCTATAAGGAGGAAGAGGTGGGGGCAGACCATACCGTTTGGACCGTTTTTGGCAGGAAGCACGCTGGTGGCGCTGTTGTGGGGCGAAAAAATTTGGCGATGGTACGGCGGACTTTTGGGTTTACCATTTTAGAGCTATTAATAGTAATGGCGGTGTTGGGGATAGTGACGGCCGGAGGGATGTTGATGGCTAAGACCCAAATCATGAAGGCGCAGGACGCGCGGCGGAAACAAGATTTGAACCTGATCCAGAAAGCTTTGGAGCATTATTACAGTGATTTTGGCCGGTATCCGGAGGAGGCGTTGGTAGAGGACTGCGGCGGCTCCGGCTTGGATCCTTACTTGGAGCAAATACCCTGCGATCCGGCGCTAAAATCAGCTTACGATTACGTCTTGTTAGCCTCGGGTAAGGCTTATGCTTTGTACGCTAAATTGATTTGGACTAAAGATCCGGTGGTTACCGCAATTGGTTGTCAGAATGGCTGCGGGCCGGGAAATGCCTATAATTATGGTGTGGCCAGTGCAAATATGAGCGTGAGTAGTGGGGCGGCTGAGGAAGGCGTGCAGCCGGAGTGCGGCGGCCCCGGCAACTGGTTTTGTTTCTCCAGTGTCTGCTCCGAATGCTGTCCGGGGAGTAATTACCGGTGCAATGGCAGCGGCACAAGATGTATACTGGATGCAACATGCGGCAACTAGGTTTTACGTTATTAGAGATGACGGTGGTGTTGGCGATTATGGGGATTTTGGCTACGGCAGCGGTGGGGGCGTATTTGGCGTCGCAGCAAAAAGGGCGGGATGCGGGGCGCAAGAGCGATTTAGCGCAATTGGAGCGAGCTTTAGAAGCTTATACCAGCGACCATGGAGTGTATCCGGCGGCCATCGGGGGTAGAATCGCCAGCTGCGGGGCGCCGAATTATGACGGTGCTTGCGGTTGGGGGGCGGAATTTAGAGACAAAAATGGGACAATATACATGAAGCAGTTACCTAAAGATCCGGCGGCCCAGCAGATTTACGTCTATCTGGCCAGCACGGACCGGAAAAAATACCAACTGTTCGCGCTGCTCGAGAACCGGAATGATCCAAAGATTGCCAGTTATACTTATATGTGTTCAACCAGTTCAGTCACCTGTAATTATGGAGCGAGCAGTAGCAATGCCACCCCAACGGAGGTATTGGAATGAGGCGAGGTTTTACCCTGATTGAATTATTGGTTGTCATTGCCATTATCGGCACGCTGACGTCGTTGTTGGTGGTTAATTACCAGAACGCCAGAGAGCGGGCCAGGGACGCACAGAGAAAGGGAGATTTTCGGTCGTTGCAGCAGGCGTTGCGGCTGTATTACAATGACTTTCAGGGCTACCCGGGTTCAAGTAGCGGCAACATTGTCGGTTGCGGGGCGGATAAAGATAATCCGGCGGCTTGCAGTTTCGGGAGTGAATGGAAGTTGGCGGATACGGTGTATATCAATAGGTTGCCGACCGACCCTTTAAACACTGATGATTATGTCTATAGCTATACCCAGACTCAGTTAGGAGAGAGCTTTAGATTGACAACGCTGATGGAAAATCTATCCGATGCGGCGATTGCGGATAGCCAAACTAAATGCGGTTATACTCCCCCAGTGGGACAGGAGGCGACGTACGTAGTATGCGCAGACTAAATAGAGGGTTTACATTGCTCGAATTACTGGTGGTGATTTCGCTGATTGGCTTGTTGGTGACCATCGGGTCGGTAAGTTACACTTCAGCTCAAAAGAAAAGTCGGGATGCTCGGCGTAAAGGAGATATGAAGGCGGTTCAGAACGGGTTTGAGCAGTTTTACGCCGGCAATACCAGGTATCCCAAGACCAGCGGTGAGGGGGGAGGGGCGATGGTGGGAGGGTTACCGACTGACCCTAAGAATACCGGGACTTACGTGTATACCTTTAGGTACGATGCTACCAACGGAATCAGCTACTGCGCCTGTGGTTTACTAGAATCAGGTTCGGGCAACGCGACCAGCGTACCGGCGGGAAGCAGCTGCAATTGGGGACCGGGTAATTATTTTTGCGTGGGCAATCTACAGTGAAAAGTTATCAGTTATCAGTTATCAGTTATCAGCGGGGATTTACGTTTATAGAGTTGTTGGTGGCGGCGACGATTATTGGGGTGTTGACTACCATTGGAGTGGTGAACTTCCAATCAACTAACCAGCGGGCGCGGGACGGTAAGCGGCAGGCGGATTTGGAGCAAATTCGCACCGCCTTGGAGATTGCCCGGGCTGACAGTAGCAACAATACTTATAAGACGAACCTTAATGCTTTGGTAACCGGTGGTTATATGCCGTCTTTGCCGGTGGATCCGAAGGGCTTTACTTACAAGTACTCGCCCGCCGCTGGCTATCGGACTTACAGTTTGTGCGCCCATTTGGAAAAAGGCGATGTGAGCGACGGCTGCGGCGGTACGGAAGCCTGTGGGGCAGTATGTAACTATCAAGTGAAGAATCCATAGTAGAGATGTGCCTTGTGCGGATAAGCGGTTGACAAGCCGCCGGTTTTAAGCGATTATGAGGGGGATGCAGACCAAATCGGATAGATTAATTCCCAAATTAGTAAAGGCGGTCAAAGATTTAAGCCGGAAAGTAGATAGTGGTTTCAAGCAAGTAGACCAACGGTTTGAGCAAGTAGACCAGAGAATGGCGACAAAGGATGATTTAAAGGAGTTGGAGGCGAGGGTAATCCAGAGAATTGAGGAGTCGGAAGTGATAACGGGCAAGGTTTTTGATGAGACACAGAAGCATATTTACCAGTTGGCGACTAAAGCTGAACTAGCTAGAGTGGCCAGTGACGTGAGCGATATAAAGCGGCGACTGATAGACGTGGAACGAGACACGCCTACCAGAGATGAGTTTGAGGCATTGAGGCGGATAGTTGTAAGTTAATGGTACCCTTGCTGATTGTTCATCGGGGTGATACGGTACATTTTCCGGAAAATACACTGGAAGCGTTTAAGTCGGCTTTTGACTTGGGAGCTGACGGAATTGAATGCGATGTCCAGTGTGACGAGAAGGTGTAGTGCGGTAAAGTTGAATCAGGGCGGCATAAAGCATTGATTAGGACGGGATACATTTCGGAATGAGGAATCATTCGAAATGCCAGCTGATTTTCATCGTGTCAGATATATTCTTCCGAAGCTTGGGAAGAGGCAGTATTATGCCCTTATGCGTTCTTGGGCTAACTTAAATGGGTTTGAAAGCAACGACATTGCTCGGTTTAGATTTACGGTTCTCAAACACGTGTATGAGTACGGTTGGAAAGCGGCCGTCTCAGCCTTTAGTGTCAAAAAGAGCACTCTTTTTGACTGGAAAAGGCAGTATGAGAAGTCGGGTAAAAAACTAAACTCTCTGGTACCAAAATCTACCCGGCCGCACTGCACCCGCACCATGGCCACAGACGTACGTTTGTTGGAGCTGATTAAATCCATTCGTCAAGAGCACGGGAACGTGGGTAAGATGAAACTAAAACCGTTCCTGGATGCTTATGCCGCCTCTTTGGGTATATCCACCTATGGTTTTGACAAGATCGGCCGGATTATCAGGAGGAACCATTACTACTTTGACCGCCCCAAAAGAAGAAAGCCCAGGCAGCTACTGCAGCCACGATTGAAAAGAACTCCCCGGCAGTCCGTCCCGGGCTATATTGAAATGGATGCCATCACTTTATACGTGCTCAACCGCAAGCTGTATTTTGTGACGGCCATCGATATTGTGACCAAATTAGCCTGGTGCAAATTGGTTCCCAGTTTATCTTCTATCCAGGCCAAACTGGCCCTGGAAGAATTCCGGGCCTACTGTCCTTACCCAATCCGGGAAATCCAGACGGACAACGGGCATGAGTTTTTGGCTGAGTTTGAAACGTATCTGCAAGGGCAGAACATTCCCCACCAGTTTATTTATCCCCGCAGCCCCCGGATTAACGGGGTGGTGGAGCGGTTCAACCGGACCATCCAGGACGAATTCTTATCCAGGTGCGACGAGTTGTACACCCAGGATTGGGACAAATTCCAAACTAAACTCACCAGATATTTACTTTGGTACAATACTCAAAGACCTCATTACTCGCTTAAATACATGACACCGGCCGCCTATTTACAACAACTCAAAACCTGAGTTATTCCGAGAAGTACCCGTCCTATACACAGATTAGAATTTAAGTTTGGCCTGGGGTATACTGGTGGCATGAGAGGATTTACCCTGATCGAGTTGAAGTGTTTTGAGTTCATACTCACCTGAAAAATGCCGACATTAAACTGTTTAGAAAAGTACGGGAAATGAAGATTGACCAGTGTACCTTTGATGATATCAACCTATTACTTAAAGTAAAACAGGGCTTGTAGTATGGTTGACACTTCGGAATTTATTTGGTAAAACCTAAATATGTCTCGTGAAGGCGACTTACGTGGTCGCTCTCCAGAATCTCCTCCCCAAGATATCCCCATTGAAATCGGTACTGCTACCTACCGCATTTCCCCAGAAGCACAGCAATATATTAGCCCTATAATAGCTAAATCAGAGTATCGAAGTGACCGATCCGTCCTAATCATCCAGGAGCCACACTTTGACGTTGAAGGTCAGTTCAATCTATATAAATTTCTAGAAACTTTCTTCAACGATCATCCAGATTTAATTACCCAAACTATATTTTTGTCAGAAGGCCACCCCGCCAATCAGTCAATATCTCTTCAGCCACTAATTGAGATTTCTCCTCATCCTAGCGATAGATTAATCTATGAAACGCTAGGAAGCTTTCTAATCACTGGCTATATGGCATACGAATGGAAACACCAACATGGTATTCCCATAGTAGGTACGGAAGACCCAATTCTTTACAGACTTTCTAGCAAACTTTGGCCACTTATAACTCAAGAAACAGCATCCTTATGGAATGTTAGCGTAGTAGCCAGAAATGAAAGTTTAGCGCGCACTTTATTTGAGAAAACCAAAACGCACAAAAACCCCATCCTTTTTGTAGGCGGAAAACACCTAACAGACAAGGTAAGCGGTGATGAGTTTGCCCAGTTAAGAACTATTAGACCAGAGGAATTTTTGCAGCCAGAAGAATTAGGTCAACTCAAGGGTTTTAGGAACTGGACCTGAGATTCTAGGAGTTCCTGATCAGTATTTGAATGTTTACAGACTCTTATTGATAGCTCAACACCGCGGTGATTACGACGAGTATATAGAGTTACTGCTTTCAGAAAAGGGCTATACCGTGACTGGAGGCCCTTCACCGGAAGGTGCGGCTAAGTTTGCTGGCCGTATCTTAAAAGCCCAATCCCGTAATTCCCAAGCTGCTGAAGCGGCTGACAGGGGATTCTCTTTAGAACGAAAGGGTAAATTTATAGAAGCCGCGCAAGAATATTCTGCTGCTACTACATTGGTAGATCAGAAATCACTACCTGGATATCTTATTTCAGTACAACTTGCATTGATTAAGGAGGTAAAATCAAGGGTAATAAGAGTTGTAAAAGACCCCAATAAATTCAAATGGATCAAACCCGATATTAAGTCCGATGTCCCCGTCTATGGGCCCTATAGGGAAAGAGATTATGTGGAAAAAGTCACTAACTTCTCACAAAGATTTTCCAATATACCAGGAGTCCAAGAAGTAGTTAATACTGCTATGCATGAAGATTGGAAAATTCGCTCTGGCGGAGCTTTCCAGATTAAAGCAGCAGAAGCCATCGGCCCTGAACAAATCAGAGCTTTTGAAGAGAGGCACAGACTATCAGACAAAAGCGTACAAAGAGTCGACATAGCTACGAAAAAAGATGTTGCCGTTGAGTGTAAAAGCTTCACGTTTCAAACTCCAAGAATTTGGGATGTCCAAGCGTGGGTAGGACAAGCTGTCAATCGACTTAGAGCAGACATAAAAGGTCACCGCTATCACTCCGTCTTGATTGTTATACCAGACGGTAAAAATATAGAACAGATACAGGCTGTGTTACACCAAGCTACACGTGTACAAGCCCGCGAGTTTTCTGGTAAAATCGAGCTAACTCAATTAAAAGACGTCTTAACCGCTCTTGCTAAAATGAAAAAGGGGTGGTGGTAAATGTACGATTATCGCTTTGATTTTTTTAAACCAGGCAAAACCTCATATACCCCCCAAGAATTTATGAATATTCTTGGCCCGTTAGAAATTATGGGATTTGAAATCAGATTCCCCCCCCGTGACCCCCATGTTGACATGAAAAAGGGCACTATTACTTTCCAGCCACGCGAAACACAACTTGGAGTAGAGTTGTTAATGCCTGGTAAAAGATTAGGCCTGTTTATCGGTCCGGCCGAAGGTGAACATGGCAGCATTGGATTATTAGCTATGCCAGAAGAACAGTTTGAGGAAAATCCCCAGGAAAATACCGGCTTACTCTTCAGGACAGCCCTTCATATTTCCAATGCACTCAAACCCTACTTTGCTTGGGGAGACCACGAGCTAGAGCTAGATAAACTCACTCATTGTCTGAGCCTTGACCGCATTGGAGCTCTCGCCTGGGCTAACTTTTTTAGTAAAGAGTTCATAGAAGAAATCGGCGGCATAGAAAAAGTTTTATTTGACCCGGAAGATAAGCAAAGCAAAAAGGAAGCGCAAGACACATTAGAAACATTTTCTGTCGTCCCCATGGAACTGGCCCCTAACCCAGTAGAACCAACCGAACCTGGTATTATTCTGGGGCTAGAAAGCCGATATCCAAGAGCACTCTTTAGAAGCTTTAAAATCCCCCATCCTAGTGCCATCGAAGTCGAACCGTAAACAAAGTAAGTTGATGCTTAAAAAACGGGGTGGGCGAAAGAAAACCGTCAATGTTTACTGCCGAAATGGGCATTTGCTGTTTAAAAATTATCTTAAGGTAGGCAGGGGTAAGTTAATCAAGTGTTATTTCGACAAAATAGCTACTGACTATACTACAAGTCAGAGGTTGCCGGTGGGAGAAGATGTGCCCTGTGCGGATAAAACGTGTGGGTTGAGAATTGGCCGGGTGGCGATGGTCAGGGGCCGGCCGGCGGTGAAACTAAATCAGGGAGGGATAAAGCAGATTAGAATTTAAGTGTTAAAGTATCAGCGAATTAGTTGACATAGGTAATCTTTCCTAAAAAGGTTGACCTCCTCGGGTAA
>Ga0155074_112_pt1 | contig 20541 bp, 31 predicted proteins | sample RifCSPhighO2_01_FD_106042 | JGI IMG/M metagenome (GOLD analysis project Ga0155074, IMG submission 106042) | Candidatus Chisholmbacteria bacterium RIFCSPHIGHO2_01_FULL_48_12 | reverse complement strand
TTTGTCTTTGGCTTGATCCAGGTTTTTATAAACTTTCTCAACGGATTTAAATTCTCGCAATAGCTTTATCGCCATCTTCGGCCCAATCCCTCTTACTCCCGGAATATTGTCACTGCTATCCCCCACTAAACCCTTGTAATCCGGTATCTGCTCCGGCTTCAAACTCCCATATTTTTCTTCTACACCCACCTCATCATACATTTTGATCGGTATCTTCCCCCGTCCCGGCATATATACCCTTACTCTGGTATTTTTCACCAACTGTAGCGCATCATGATCCCCTGTAACTATCACCACTTCATCAATTTTCGGAACCGCTTGCTCCGCCAAAGTCCCGATGACATCATCCGCTTCATAACCCCCTACCGCAAATATCGGGATGTTCAATATCTTCACCACTTCTTCCACTCGCTCCTGCTGCCCGGCCAAATCCGAGGGCATCTCCGGCCGCGTCGCCTTGTATTGAGTGTAAGCCGCGTGCCGAAAAGTCGGTTTGGCCCGATCAAACGCCACCGCTATATGCGTCGGCTTCAATTCCGCTATGGTATTAAGCAGTATATTGGCAAATCCATACACCGCATTGACTAACTCTCCCCTACTCGTCGTTAGCGTCGGATACGCATGAAACGCCCTAAACAGCACCGCATGCCCATCAATCAGCACCAGTCGTTTCATACCCCATTTTTAATTTTAAATTCCTCGTGCTTTTCTATGCGTTTGATTCTCTCTTCTATATGCTCCAACCGCTCAAACAACCTCTTCCAATACCACCGCTCCTTCTGCTGCCGCATCGCTACCGCCGTCATCGCCACCAACAATCCAAACGTCAATACCCCCACAATCTCCAAAATCGCTCCAACCACTCTGCCTCCGCCCGTCATCGGATACACATCCCCATACCCCACTCCGGTCACCGTCGTCACCGCCCACCACAACCCGTCGTCAACCGACCGAATCAACCTGCCTCCGCCGGCCTGTTCTATCGGCACCACCAGCACTCCCAACACCACCGCCAACACCACCAAACCAATCAATACTAACTGAAATTTTTTCTGCTTTAATAATTCCCTGACTACTTTCACTCTTCCCCCTTAGGCCTAGCCTTTTTCACTCCCATCAACTTGGCGAATTCTTCCCCGTCAAGCGTCTCCACCGCCATCAACTTCTCCGCCACTCGGTCCAACTTATCCCGATGCTTTTTTAATAAGCTGGCTGCCACTTTATAAGCTTCATCCACCAATCTTTTAATCTCTCTGTCTACCTTAGCCTGCATCGCCGGCGACAAATTAGTCGGTTCAAACATGGCCCTACCCCACTCCGTTGTTTCCCACTGCGGCCCCAAATTCACCGGCCCCAAACCGCTCATTCCCAAATCCACCACCATCTGCCGGGCAATCCGGGTAGCTCGATCGATATCATTCGCCGCCCCCGCCGTCAATTCGCCAAATACCAATTCCTCCGTCGCCCGCCCGCCCAAAAACACCGCCATCATTTCCATAAGCTCACTTCTGGTCTGTTGATACTTATCCCGCTCTGGCACCATCTGGGTATCTCCTAAAGACCGATCGCGAGACACGATACTCACCCGGTGCACCGGATCAGTATGGGGCAGCAAATGCCCCACTACCGCATGTCCGCCTTCGTGGTACGCCGTCATCTTCCGCTCCAGCTTGTTCTGTAATCGCTTCCTGGCCGGCCCCAATTTGACTTTAGTCGCCGCTTCCTCCACATCAGTTAGGTTAATCGCTTCCCGATCTTCCCGCGCCGCCAAGATCGCCGCTTCATTAAGCATGTTTTCTAAATCCGCTCCCGAAAATCCGACCGTCCGTTTGGCTACCTTTTTCCAATCAAACCCATTCCTAAACGGCTTGCCCCGGGCGTGAATTTGCAAAATCTTTTCCCGTTCCTCCAAATCCGGCAAATCCAAACTAATCCGTCTGTCAAACCGCCCCGGCCGCATTAGCGCCGGATCCAGCACGTCAGGTCGATTGGTGGCACAAATCACTACCAATTGCTCATTGGGCGTAAATCCGTCCATTTCCACCAATAACTGATTCAAGGTCTGTTCCTGCTCCCCATGCCCTCCGATAGTCATGAATCCCCGCATCCTGCCGATGGCATCAATCTCGTCAATAAACACAATCGCCGGCGCGCTCTTTTTGGCCGTCTCAAACAAATCCCGCATCCGGGCACTCCCCACCCCCACCAGCATCTCCATAAATTCTGATCCGGCCATGGAGAAAAATGACACGTTAGCTTCCCCGGCTATTGCTCGCGCCAATAAAGTTTTGCCTGTCCCCGATGGCCCGATTAATAACGCCCCCTTAGGTGTCCGCGCCCCCACTTTTTGATATTTCTTAGGATTCTTCAAAAAGTCCACTATTTCCTCCAGCTCTTTCTTGGCTTCGTCAATACCACCCACATCCTTAAACGTCACCTGCTGCTTCCCTTGGGCAAACCGCTTGGCTCGACTCCGGCCAAAAGAAAAAATCGTATCCTGGGTTCCCTTAGCCTGGCGCATCAACATCAAAAAGAAAGTTCCAATTAGAATCACCGGCAACACCGACCCCAACATACCCAAAATCCCCGTGCCCCAATTCTGAATTCGATTTTCGTACGCCACCGCCGTCGGCTCAATCCCCGCCCGATCCAGTACCTCCGTAAAACTCTCCCCCGGTTCTTTATGCGTCAACACCGTCTTGCCGTCTTTGTACGCCACTTTCATCGCTTCTCCCAACACCACCACTTTAGCTACTTTGTCAGCCTTAATATCCGTCAGTACTTGCGACACCGGCACCTCTTCCTCGACTCCCTGCAACTGCCACACCGATACCACAAATGGCACAAACAAAAACAAAATTAGCGACCACACCAAAATTCGCTTCGGATTCAGATTCAATTTAAACTCAAACTTCTTCACCCGATGATTATTATTGGACATTGGTTACCTGACTATACTTCCCGCTTTAACTTGTTTTAGTGGCACTATCATTATCGGCGTGTCGTCAGCCTCGCATACTGCCAACAGCATTCCTTGACTCTCTTCTCCCATGATCTTCTTCGGTTCCAAATTCACTACAAATACCCCTTGTTTATCTTCCAACTCTCCTGGCTGGTACATCTCTTTGATCCCCGCAAAAATTATCCGCTGGCCAATTTCCTCCCCCAAATCCACCGTCAATCTGTACATCGTCCGGCTACCTTCGGGAATCTCCACTTGCTTAATCGTCCCCACCCGCAAATCTAATTTCTGAAACTCCACAAAACTAACTTGAGTCTTCATGAAGCCTATTATACTTCCTCGAGCCCCAAACTGCCAGTTGACAAAACCAGAATCCATAGTTTACCTTAACACAGAACATGGGCGTTTCTTTACAAGAAATTTTACCAGCACTCCAACTCACAGAATCTCGTCCCTTCAATCTCCAAGCTTCACCTACTCCCATCGAATCATTCTCCGCCCTTTATGCTAACAGTCCTCTCGCTCGCTTTTTCCTTGATGGCTCACCTCACACCCCAGACGTCAACCATAACGTCCTTGCTGCTTTTGATTACGTCCTAGCCACTCTCACCAAATCTCAGAGTACCGTCGGTTCAATCGAAGGTTCCATGGGCGCTGGCAAAACTACTCTTCTGGCAAAAATAGCTAAAAGATTTCCTCAAGCCCAAGTCTTCAGACACACAAATGATACCGACAGATTCGCTACCACGAACTTGACTACCCAAGCCGAACCAAACGGCCACGATACCGGTATCCCCGCCCAAACTTACCATAGCGCCACCGATCTTCTTGAACTAATTAGATTCAATCCTGGGACAATAGTCCTCGTAGACGAATGGCAATTTGCCGATCCTGCCGATCTACAAAACCTTATAGATACAGCTTACGCCAACATGACCCTGCTTATCTTCGGCTCTCTCAATACCGACTTTGCCCGCCGCCCTTGGCCAAACGCTCTTCTTCTCAAAGATCACGTCGATTTATTCAGCGTAGTTTTGGCTGCCCGCTGCTCTACTCCAAACTGTCGTCAACCTGGATTGTTTACTACCCGCTTGGTCACCCTTCCTGAGAGCCACACCCGCCCCGCCTATACTGACGAACCAGTAGTCCAAGTTGGCACTGTCGCCAACGCTTACTTCCCCACCTGCGCCCGTCATCACCAAGTCTGGCAACCACAAGATGCCGCAAAACTATGGCCGCCGAATTAGTTCACCCCCCAGACATCAAAGACGGGCAAATCTCCCCCGTAGCCGCTCGCATCATCAACCTCGTTGCCGAAGCTACCGACACTCCCCTCGATCCACTCGAATCCATCCGCCAGTCCGTCAACCGCCTCCTTCCTTGGCTCCCCTATTTTTCTCCTTCTGAAGCCCTTTCGCCTCATCTCCCCTCTTTCAGTCACCTAGTACCCCCAGACCTCCTCCCTCCATCTGACTACATCCACCAGGCTTCCACTGCCTGGCAGCAAGTTCAAGAACAGGGTTACGTTCATCCTTACGTGGTCGTCACTGCCACCATGGGCAGTACCAAAAGCACTACTACCGAAGCCCTGAAAGCCGCCTGGCCGGAAGCTGAACTTCACCCGGAAGAGTACTGGAACATCCCTGATCTCCCCGCTTTTTATCATTACACCAGAGAGCTTAACCAAGCTCTTACTAGCCTCTCTATCCCCTGGTCAGATTTGGGACAACAAGTAGCCGCCGGTATTTTCCCCGACGGCCACATCGGCACCCTTCTCACCTCTCTCCACCAAGCCGAGATCGCCGCCCAATCAGGCTTTGGCGCCAATAAATTCCGCCAGGGTATCGAGGCTGCTCTCCAGCTTTTGGTTCGCCCCGTTATTCAAGACACCAGTCGCCTCGACGACACTGGCTATGTTGACGTCCACCACCGTTTGGGTATGATCTCCCCAGAAAACTTTACACTGTACCTAAAAGACACTCTTACACAACAAAACTATACCCCACCCCACGTCCGCTCCCCCATCTTCGTTCATCCCCTGCTGTCTTTCCAAATGCTACAAACTTGTATCCACCAAGTCAGGGCTAGAGATTTTGAAGCTGGCGTACCCCCAAATTACCTACTTGAACTTTATGTGGCCGCCGAACAGCGCATCCTGGCTCTAGCCGAATTGGGCTATCCCATTCTAGTCATCGACGTTGAAAATCACGACCTACGTTCCCAAAACGGCGGCCTTGATCGTGCCCGCCAGCTTTGGGAAACTATCGACCAAGTCCACCGCGAACAAGTCCTCCCCCGCCTCGGCTTAACCTAACCCCATCTTCTGTCTTACTTCTGCCACTGTTTTAGCTGCTATCGCTCGCGCCCGCTCGGCTCCCTCGGCAATCACCCGATTAACATCCGCCTCTGTTAATTGCTTCCGCCGCTCCTGAATAGGCTTAAGCTCTTCGTAAATCGCCTCCGCCAGCTCTTCTTTTAAGCTTTTATACTTTATGCCGTTATGCACATATTCATCTTCATATTGCTTTCTTCTCTCCACTCCTCGAAACAATTCCACAAAAGTTAATAAATTAGCTACCCCACCACTTGTAGACACGCTTTCACCTTTACCGCTATCTGTAGGTGTCTTAGCTAATCTATTGGCTATTTGCTCTTTGCTATCTGCTAGCTGGATATAGCTCCCCTCCACCGACTTACTCATCTTTCCCTCCCCAATCAAACTCGGTACGTATTCTCCCTTAGTGGCAAACCGCTTCGGTTCCGGAAAGTCCGTCCCATACTGCTCGTTCATCTTCCGAGCAATTTCCCGCGCCACCTCCAAATGCGGCTCCTGGTCTATCCCTACCGGAATTAAGTCAGACTTATATGCCAGTATATCCGCCGCCATCAGCACCGGATAATTCAACAGGGCCATAGTCACATTATCCGGATGTTGTTTTACTTTCTCTTTGAATGTAGGCAAATGCTGCATCCGCGCCACCGACACGACCGTAGAAAAATAAAACATCAATTCCGCGTGCAAATCTATCACTTTAGACTGCACCAATATCGAGCTCTTCTGCGGATCCATCCCCGCCGCCAAGTAATCCCGCACCACCTCCCGCGTCTTCTCCGCCAACTCCTGCTTATCATATGGCGTAGTCATGGCATGCACATCCACCACCGCAAAAAACATCTCGTAATTCGGATCATCCTGCAACGCCAGCATCCCCTTCACCGCCCCCAAATAATTGCCTAGGTGCAACCTCCCTGTGGCTCTGATTCCCGAAAATATCCGCTTTTTCATACTTTCTCCATAAAATTATAATAACGTTTCAGCAAAGCTCTGGCTAGGATCTCTACGCAGTCCAGTACTGGCAAAGAGTAGTTTTTTGGAAATACCAACGGCAATTCGGTGCAGCCCAAAATCAAGGCTTCACACCCTTTTTTCTTTAGACCATCAGCAATCACCAACAACTTTTTCTTAGCAGGCTTGAATTCTCCCGCAACTATACCACCAATAATCGCGCCCAGTTCTTCCGCTACTTCATGACTCGGCACAACTGTATCTATGCCCTTATCTCTTAATACATTCTGGTATGCACCCGAATATATTGTTGCCGGTGAAGCTAACAACCCTACCCTTGTATACCTCAACCTACTAGCCTCAGAAGCCACTGCTTCAATTATTGACACAAACGGCACCCGAGTTTCCTGCTCCAAATCCACTAAGGTTGTATGTGCCGTGTTGCACGCCAATGCCATACACGACATCGGTAAATTAGACAAGTTTCTCACTCTCTGCTTGAGCATAAACATAGCTTCTTCGGACCTACTCATATCCGATATAAAATCCGGTACCGGAATCGAATAAATCACCAATTCGGGATACTCCTCATTCTGGCGCGCCCCAAACTCATCCCGAGCCATATTAATCATTACTTGGTACAACCGTGCCGAAGCATCGGGTCCCATACCACCTAATATGCCAATCGGTTCATTTTTCGTTATGTTTTTCATAATTTTCTCCTTCTAGCAGGTGCGGGAGGCTTCGAACCCCCAACCTTCTCGTTTGGAGCGAGATACTCTGGCCAGTTGAGCTACGCACCCAAATAAAAAAGCCCTCGCCAGATCACCAAAATTGATGATCTAACAAGGGCCTTCTACGGCTATGCCACCTTGTGCTGTCCAAATCTCACGACTTGAACCTTTGTATCTGACTCATACCCTTGCGGGTGATTTCAGACTGCCATTTGATAACGCTTGGCCTGCGTCCCGATATTTGGTCGGGAGGCTCCGGAACTCCAACCTTGCTCCTTCATCGCCTTTGCTTAATTTGTCAATAAATCCATTATACCCTACCTGTCAAACTTTAACCCAAACTTTAATACTCATCATGAGTGATTATATCAGTCAAAACTATATCTCCTTAAGATTTGGGTTCTTCTTGACACGTTTCTTCGCTCTTCGCCAAAAGTGGGCCGAATAATACACACTCATAACGACTCGATCAACTCATCCATGTCACCGATCTTTTTAGTCTTTCCCTGCCGATGCTCATCCAAGGCCTCAAGGGCAACCTTTTCAGTCCTAGGACTCATCTGATACACCGGTAAGTCTCCCCCTCGCACATCATCAAGTACCAAATGCCTAATATAGGTAGACACGGTCAAGCCAAATCGCCCAGCTTGAGCCTGCACATACCCATAAAGCTGATCTGGCAAAGTCACCTTCACCTGCGTTACTTGTACTCCCATAATAAACCCAGTTTACCACTTAAGTATTTTATGTGCCAGGGGTGGGGATCGGACCCACGACCTACAGTTTATGATACTGTCGCTTCTACCACTGAGCTACCCTGGCCTGGCAATATTGTATCAAAACCTCCTAGGCACCCAATCCCCGCTGGTGCTTGAGTAGATAATTTGCCAACTGCTTCTTAATTACTCTCATTCCCATACTGGTTTTCAAGTATCTTTCTCTTGCTTCGGCATCAGACTTTAGCAAATACGCTTCGTAATAAATAAGTTTTAATGGTATATACGGAGCAGTTGAGAAGTTTTTGCCAGAGTTATGTTCGAATAACCTCCTCCTTAAATCAGATGTGGAACCTTTATATAGCCAGCTTTTATTTTTTAAAGATTGAAGAATGTAGACATAGCGCATTGAGGTTATTGTACCTGTTCGGGTCATTATGTTCAGCACATTAGTGCTTTACACCGACCCGATGAGGTTGAAAGAAAAAGACTCTCCCCTAGGAGAGTCTTTTTCTTTAATAACCTCAGTTGCGGGGCCAGGAATCGCGCCTGGTCTGCGAGATTATGAGCCTCACGTGCAGCTTTACACTACCCCGCGCGACTAACTCTATTTTACCACACGCCCGCTTATAAAAATAGCTTTGCCCACTTCTGCCAATTGGCTAAATTTTCCGGCTTTTCCTGCTTGCCCGCCAAGGCTGCATCGCTGCCGGCGGGTGCTACTTGTTGTGGCACTACCACCACCGTCTCTCCCGGCTTAGCCAACAACAATTCATCCCGAATCTGCTCCTCGGCAAATTCCTCACTCGTCACCACCGCTAACTGCCGCTGTAACTTTACCTGCTCCGCTTGCAGCGTCTCCACTTTCTCTCCCGCCTGATCCATTTGCCGCTGTGCCTTGCCCACTCCCACTATATCCCAAATCAACACTCCCATTACATAAATACTTACTCCTATCACTAGCAGTTTAAATCGTCCCGATTTCTCTCTTTTTAATTGACTCATAATTTTTCGTCTGCTATGATAATCCCCCGCCCGCGATTCCAACATCAAACTATGACTCTATCATTAGCGCAAGCTCATCAGCAATTTATTGCCGATCTCGAACATCAGCGCAAGACTACCAATACCATCCTAGCATACGGTAAAGACATTGCCCAGTTTTCTGCCTTCTTGTCCCAAAATTCCATCTCTGCTCCCAACCAAATCAGTCCTGCCGCCATCGACCAATTTCAGGCCTCACTCCAAAAAACTTATACTCCCAAGTCTGTATCCCGCAAACTCAACTCTCTCAAAACCTTCTGCCGCTTCCTCCACCAAAACGGGATCACTCCCGCCAACCCCTCCACTCATGTTCACAACCCCCCCGTCACTCCCCACCCCCCCCGGATTTTATCTCCATTGGAATACCGGGCTCTTCGTGACGCCGCCCGCACCGACACCCGCCTGGCTGCCATCGTAGAACTGCTGCTCCAGACCGGCATGCGCATCGGCGAACTTAGCCATTTACAACTCACCGACATTACCGCAGATAATCGCTCTGTCATCATCAAATCTTACGAATCTCGTTTGGGTCGGACCATTCCCTTGAGCCCCACCGCCCGCCAAGCCCTCATCCGTTACCTGGAGAACCGACCCCATTCCTCTGACCCTACCCTATTTGTCACCAAAACCGGCCACCCCTTCCTTGTCAGAAACATCCGCGCCTCAATCAACCGCTTATTTAGACAGGCCGGCATCAAATCCGCTACCGTCAATGACCTCCGCCACGCTTTCATCGCCACCCAAATCAGAGCCGGCATCCCCTTAAATTTCATCGCGGAAGTTGTCGGTCACAAACGCCTCTCCACCACCGAAACCTACCTCAAATACATTAAGCCTAGTTCCCCCCTCAAATCCGCCACCCCTCAACTGGCAGAACTGTAAATTTGCTACACTCAAGTAGTGACCTGGCAAGTAAGCTTCTTCAGCACTAACCGAGGGGATTACCCAGTTAAGGATTTCACTGAAAAACAAGATTTAGCTATCAAGGCAAAAATAATTCATTATCTTCTATACCACATTCCACAACCAATATTACCTCCTTCACGCTTTCAAAAAGAAAAGCCAGAAAGCTCCCGTCAAAGAAATCAAAATTGCCCTTGACAGGATCAAAAATCTAGTATAACATATATGTTATGAAAAGACAATATCTAGACTTCGAGGTCTGGAAAAAACAAGCTCTAAAAGATCCTAAATTAAAGGCTGAATATGATCGCCTTCAGCCAGAATTTGCCGTTATTAGAGCCATCATCGAGACCAGAAGCAAGAAGGGTATAACTCAAAAAACCCTGGCCCAAAAGATGAAAACCAAGCAATCCGCTATCTCCAGGATAGAAAGCGGTAGGGCTAACCCGTCTCTTAACTTCCTCACCAAGCTCGCCCAAGCCATGAACGCTCGTCTGGAAATTAACTTCCTTAGTCAATAATCCCCCGTAAACTAGACTCTACTCCCTTTCTACAGTTCTCCTCTGCACCGATTGTTCTTGCACTATCCTAACCACTTCCCTTAATCCCTGATGATAACCCGAAGCTACCTCTAGTTTATTAAACACCGGCACTCTTAATTCATTTTTTATTTCTCCGACCGGCCAGCCAGTAATAATTCCTACTTGTGTATCTCGGTCTTGCAAAAATTTCACCAACTCCCCTATCCCCATAGCTCCGACTCACCCCCAGGTAGCAAATAATCCAATAGGGCTACGCTGACTCTCTCTCTAGATCCTAATTTATTCACCACATCCACTACTTCGCCAACAGTTTTACAGCTCACCACTCGCCACTCCTTCCCCAAGGCATCTCGGGCGAAATCATGCATAAAAACCTCATCGTCAGCCATCAATAATGTCGGCTTTTTGCTTCTGTTGTCCATATAATTGGTGGGCCGGGAGGGACTTGAACCCCCAACATACGCTGTATAAGAGCGCCACTCTGCCATTGAGTTACCGGCCCAAATTTAGCTTATTGTACCATTGTCAACACTTCCGCCGGCGTCTTCACCACCAATCCTGAAACCTTACGGAAATCCTGATCATAGCTACATAAAATCATTTTTGCCGGTAAAGCTGTCGCCACTAAACAGTCAGCTAATTTAATCTTCTCCTGCCGATACACCTCAAAAGCTTTCCTAAAATTAGTCTTTTCTAGCAATACTAAACCTCGCGTTTCCAAAATCGTTCCTATATCTTCTATCACTGCCCGTCGGGCAATTTTATAAACCACTGTCAACACATATTGCAGTTCCAACAATACAATCGCTGAAGTGTAAGGTCTGAATTGACCCGCCTCAACTAACCCCATCAGTTTCATACAATCCTCCCCTTGCTCCTTCACATCCTGCAGTAAAAATCTCAACCACACATTAGTATCTAAAAAAATCTTCTTCACAGCCAAGAATAATCAATTCTATCTCTAATTTTGCTTAAATCAACTTTTTTTTTCACTGCCACGCCCCTGTATTTCCCCGCCAATCTCATCAGCTTACTCTCCTCAGGTATCACTACTATCGTTTTACCTTTTATCTCCACCTTAGCCTTCTCTGGCTTAGTCCAAGCCAAAGCTTCCCGCACTTCTTCGGGTATATAGATCTGCCATTGTCTAGTCACTGCCACTGTGCTACTCATAACAATGATTTTATATTAACAATGACAAGTTGTCAATCTTACAACCTCGCCCGTTCTATGATTTCCGCCTCGATCAGCTGCCTATCTCTGCCGTACTTCAGCCGCGACAGTTGAATTATCATCTCTCTCACTTTGGGGTTCTTTAACTTCGCCTCCGCTTCCATATCCCGGGTCAGGTCCATACTAAACGGCGGCACCGGCTCATTATCCACGGTCGTCTTTATGTAGGCATTAAACCGCTCTACGTTAGTCAAATCCGTCTCGTTAAAGACCGGCGTGTATTCATGCTGCAAAAAATTGGCATCGGCCACTCCCAACCGGAAACTGATAACCGTCCCCACATTGCCAAACACCGCATTTTTGACTTCCTCTTCCATCTGACCGATAAACTGGTTAGCCACCGTTAAATTCAATCGGTACTTCCGCGCCTCCGATAAAATCTGGGCAAAGTCCGGCGTGGCAAAATTCTGAAACTCATCCACATACAAGTAAAAATCCCGCCGTTGCTCTTCAGAAACATCCTGCCGGCTCATCGCCGCCATCAGAATTTTGGGTACTAATATCAGCCCCAAGAAGCTTGAGTTCTCTTCCCCAATCTTCCCCTTGGCCAAGTTAATCAATAAAATTTTTCCCTTATCCATCACTTTTCTAAAGTCAAATGCCGATTCGCTTTGGCCAATAATATTTCTCATCATCTTATTAGTCACGAACCGACCGAACTTAGATACGATATAATCCAATACTTCCGATTTATGAAAATCCGCCGTTTGAGCAATCTGGTCCGTCCAATAGCGCCGGATAATCGGGTCTTTGACTTTAGGCAGCAGCTCCCGCACAAACTTAGCATCAGTCAGCGCCCGCACCACCTCCACAAACGTATTGCCCTTTTCCGCCATCACCGTCAACATCGCGTTTCTGATAGCGTGCTCAAACCGCGGTCCGATAATTCCTGTCTTGTGCGGGTCATACAGCTTGTACATCAGCCCCACAATCGAGCTGACCACGAAATGCTGCTGCTCTTCCGTCTCCGCCTCGAGCATATTTAAGCCCATCGGCCGTTCCGTATCCGAGGGGTCAAAATAAATCACGTCTTCTGCCCGCTCCGCCGGGATTAATTCCAACAGCTTCTCCACCGTATCGTGCGGATCAATCAAACATACACCCTTGCCCGCCCGAATATCCTGCAAAATCATGTCTTTCAACAATTCCGACTTGCCGGTTCCAGTTTTACCAATGATATAAATGTGCCGCCGCCGATCATCCTCACCGATATACACCGGTCGACTAATCCCTCGATACGCGCTTTTGCCCAAATACAATCCTGTTTGGGGTATCTCCGCCGGCGCCGGGGCTCGCTTGGCGGGCAACCACTTAATGTGCGGCGTTTCTACCATCTTATTAGGCCAGTGGAATACCGTCGCCACTTCATCTGCCGACAGCACCCCAGGGCGCACCAACATCGGCATGTACCGGTAAATAAAATCGATCATAAAAAATTTCTTGAACCAGATTCTCTGCTTCTTAAAACTGTTCTGATCCGAAGTGAACTGTTCCCATGTCCCCTTAATATTGCTCAAATGGGCTTTGGCCTGTTCCGCAGTTGTGGCCGCCACCACTATCCGCACTACCGTATGAAAACCAGGCTTACCTATTTTAGTATCAATCTGCTCTAATGCCTTTTGTTCCACCTTGTATTGGGCCTTCTCCGGATCCGCTTCCTGGCCTTTAACTTTAGCAATGTAGGCCCTACCCGCTTGCTGCCACCCCGCCGTAGCCGGACTCACCAATACTTGCACCACCGCCCCCTCTCCCTCTCCCATCTTCGCCAAAGCCGAAGTCACCGAACTCAACGGGTCAGTCGGTAAATCCCGATAGGCCTTAATCGGCAAATGTGAAGCCCGCTTCAACACCAACTGGGCAAATGCCACTTTCCCCTCTTCGGAAAAAATATTATATTCATCTACCACTTTTACCTCCGCTCCCGGATACGCTCCGTGAACCTGCTTTTCCACCAGATCCTGCAGATCTTTGTGGCAACTCAAGTAAAACCGGATATCCTCTTTTCTGGCTACGATCTCAAAACTAAAATGGTCCTCGCTTTTGATCCATCTCAACCAATCCGTCTTTTTCACCGAATACAGCGAGGCGAACATCTGTTCGGCCGCGTCAATTTTGATCTCGTTATCCCGCGGCAATCTCACCTCCAGCAGCACCGACTCCAGACTGCGCTGTTCTCGATCCCGATGCCGCCACCACTGTAACACCACATAGGCTAACCCCAGCAATCCCAACAATCCCACCCCTGCCAAAAACACCAGTAGCAACAAATAAGTCACCATATTCGTCAATTCACTGATTTTACTTTCCATCTGGATATACCGCCCTTCCCGGAAACATTTTTAAAATCCGCAAACTCCATTCCGCCAACCATCTTAAACTATCCCAAACCTGCAGATGCAGTCCTTTTTTTACCCCCTCTTCACTCACCGGTAAAACTATTTCTCCGCCAGCTGGCGGACTCGCTGGCGCTACCAATACTTGTCCCGTTTGATCATCCGTTACCGGCTGGGGTAAATGAATATCTTCCCCCCGCTCCAACCGCTCCAGCCATCCTTCCACTTCCTCTTCGTGCGTCTCCGCTGCTTCCGCCGGCCTCACCACTTCACTGGGCGCAAACGCATCCTTTTGCTCTTTAGGTCCGGAAACAGGTGCTACTGGCAAATTTCCCTGGTCGGCAGGCGCATCACTCATACCCTAATCATACCACGCCTATACACCCTCGGATGTCCCCCAATTGCCAAAAACCGCACTGTTCTCTTTCTCAACCACTCAAATACAATCCGCACATCATCATCTACGCTAAACGCCCACTTATCTTTCATTCTCCTCTTCAGTGGATGTACTTCTAATCTTGTATCTTTAGGGTTTTTGACAAACCGCTCAACAGCTAAATCTACTAACTCTTGGTAATTCTCATCTTCTTCTAAGACACTCCGCAAGTCACTATAAAACTCGCCAGTGTGCTTAACTTTTACCATTCTTGTGTCGCTTCCCTTTATTTAACACCGAAGTCACAAACGAACCTTTCCCATCCCACACCAAGCTCTCATCTACCGGCTCCGCCGCCGCCTTCAATACTTCCTCCTCAAATTCAGGGGTAAAACCATTCACTGTCAACTGCTTTTGCTGCCCAGCTACCTGCCTCACTCCACTTCGCACTACCTCACTTATCGACTCATACCAACCTGACGCCACCAACTGCCGCGCAGCCTCCATCAACCCCCTAGGCATTGTCACGTTAATAGTCACTGTATTCATAGCCTACATTTTATGTATTAATCCCATATCTGTCAAGAGGCTTCTACCATCACTCTACTATCGTCGTTCCGTTCCAACACCACCTCACCGTCGGTACTCCCCAATCGTCTTCAGGATTCTGCCGCCTACATGCCACCATCACCCCAGTCATACCCTGATCCGAAATCAGAGTCCCCTCGGTAAAATCCATTCGGATAAACTTCATTGCATCATTTCTCAGTGTTGCCACTATCTCATCAAAGGTAGGTGATTCCACCCTTTCAAAACCTCCATCAAATGGCTCTCTATCCAGCGCTAAAGCCATCGGCAAATCTCTAGTTGCAATCTGCTCATCCATTCTGACCAGATCTGATCTATACTCCACAGGTTTCCCTTCTATTAATACCTCTTCCTGATCAACTATTCTAAATCCAACTTTATTTCCCTGTCTTATAAAGACTATCCCCCTCCCTGCGCCAAACTCTACCTTCAATTCTCCCTCATTTACCCCTGGCCCCAACAGTCGATATAGAGAATCGTACACGATTTTCCCACTCGTCTCTGAGCCAACCAGTATATTCTGTGCAAAACGCTCTCCAGTCATAAACCATATTATTATATACCCAATTTCTCCAACATCTTTCCTTGCCCAAACCCTACCTGCTCCGGTAATTCATTAAACCAGCCCACCTCCGCCGTATCCCCCACTGCCTTAGGTTCGCCGACTAACTCACATCTATACACCAAATCAATCACATGCCCCCGCGGATCACCGGTCAAATTCTCAAATATCCCCGCCAACCGAAAACTACTAACTTCCACTCCCAATTCTTCTCGCCCCACTCGTTTTGCACATTCTTCCAATCTTTCTCCCTTCAACGCAAAACTCCCCGGCAAATGCCAGCTGCCCACAAATGGTGGCTTGGCCCTCTTGGTCAACAACACTTGTTTCTTTCCCCAAAAACGCTTTTTTACTATCACCAAATCCACCGCCACTCGCGGCACCAACTCAAAGCTTTTCTCCCACTCCTCCTCAGACAATTTCTTCATCTTAATAATCCAACCCCTTCACAGCTTTTTTGCCCTGATCAAACGGGTGCTTAATTTTTTTCATCTCCGTCACCAAATCCGCTATGTCTATTATGCTTTTATGCGCTTTACGACCAGTTATTATAATATGCGTTTTCCCCCGTTTAGAAATTAGATCAATTAGGTCAATTAGGTCAATTAAGCCGTCTACGATGGCATTGTTCACCTCATCCAAAATCAACACGTCCACTTTTCCTACCAGCTTCTTTGCCAACTCCAAACCCTCTCTGGCCACTTTCCTATGCTCGTTCGGCCTAGCATGATCCGTCGGCAATCTGTAAAACCCCTTCCCCATCAAATAGACTTTGAAATTCGGCAATTTCTTGCCAATCTCCTGCTCCGCCGTTGGCCACCGATTCTCTTTGTACCACTGCACCGCCGCTACTTTCATCCCCCGCAAAGCCGCCCTCACCCCCGTCCAAAACGCCGCGCTGGTCTTCCCTTTCCCTTCCCCGGTAAACACGTAAATCAATCCCCGATTTATTTTTTGCATAATTTTTGCATTATTTCTTGCATCCAGAGGTAGTTAGAGGGTAAATTTCTACCTCTTTATCTAAAAATATCCTCTAAAAGAGGATCGAAATTCTATTTCTGGCTCGTTGGCACCCTCTCCATCTTGCCACTGACCAGCATATTCAGTCATTTCTCCCAAGGGGATAACCCCAAACTTGGCCACTCTAGCCACTCCTTCCTCCCTATTTAGAGTTACATCTAGCGTGGGTATTACTAACATTCCCAATCTCCCTTTATAGCCCGGATCACCCAAACAACTATACTGTAACAATCTCTCTATTTTGTAATTCTCCAACTCATCCCAACGAGGTGTTATAGGAACCACCACCTCATTACTACCTAAAAATACCCTCCCTCTAAATTCAACCAAATACGGCACATTTTTCTTCAAGACCAATTTATTACCCCTAGCAGTTGCTTCTTTTGTCTTTGGCAAACTTGTTTTATCCCTCCTAATCTCTCCTGGCCCCATAAATTCTGTTACTTGAGCTGGTACCAGCAAATCCGAAACAACTATTGGTATTGGCTGTCTCCTATATCTAGCAAAACACACTTGGGCTAAGCTTGCCCCCTGCTCGATTACTACCCCGTAAGGATTCATCACATCATAAAATCCCACCACTTCTGCCCCAAATAATAGATCGTCTTCTGGCTTCTCATATGTTCCAGCCCAAAAACTCCTCCCGCCACAACCCAACCGATGGTTACTGCTTCTCCAAAACATCTGTGGCCTTATCTCGGATCGCCGCAGCTCTTCAGGAAATTCAAATCCAAATTTAACTTGATAAGTACCTGGTCCCAGTTCCCACCTACCTCCTTTCGGTTCAACCACCTCGTTTCTGGCATTCAAAATTTCTGCTGGTGGCACATCCACCCCCACCACCCTTAGTCTCTCTTGAGAAAATACCCCTGGATATTTCTCTGCCAATATCTCCACCCACTCTTGTACCCCTCCTCTGGATAAAAATCTTGGTTCTGGTAAAACCCTATCTTGCGTCATCTTTACATCAACCTCCCAATACAAATTTTTCAATCACCACTACTACCCCGTCCTCGTCCACGCTTGGGGCTACAAAATCGGCAATTGCCTTGAGCTCTTCCGGCGCACTGGCCATGGCAATTTTCAATCCCGCCGCCATTAGCATCGGATAATCATTCAAATCATCTCCTACCGCTATCACCTCTTCCGGTTTAATCTTATTTATCCGACAGTATTCAATAATCCCTCGCTGTTTGCTCACTCCCCGCGCCGCAATCGATGCATAGCCATTATTTAGTCCATGCTTACTGGTAAACACCCTCACCCCTTGCACCCCAGATAAACCCTCTACCCACCGCCACGACTCTTCACTAATCCCATCTATTCCAATCTGTAAAATCTTACTCCAATTTTTCAATTCATTCACCGCCCTAATCGGTACTGGATATCCCTCATATTCTGCCACTCGCCCATCTTGATATACAAACCTATCATCATTGATAAACACCACTTCCCCTCGCTCCGCTAACCCTTGATACAACTCTCTAGCCACTGCTTCTTCCATATATTTTACCCACACATCTTTACCTGTCCTCGGATCCACCAACTGCCCTCCCCCACAAGCGATCTGTGTCGCCGTTAATTTAAGCTCCCTTACATAATGTTCAAACCCCAGGTACTGCCGCTGTGAACACAAAGACACCAGCAGCTTCTTTTTCGCCTTCTTCACCGCTTCCTTCACCCGCGACGAAATCATATAATCCTTCCCCACCACCGTCCCATCAATATCCAGTAATAATGCTCTGTATTTCATGTCCTCAATTCTACACTATGCTAAAATCAACTCTATGAGCCAACTTCCCTTTTCGCCTTCCATCACAAAAAATAATTTTATCTTTACTTCTGGACAAGTCCACCTAACTAGAGAGGGTAAATTACTTGAGGGCACCATAGAGGAACAAGCGCATCAAATAATGAAAAACTTACAAGCAGTTCTTGAAAAAGCCAGAACCAGCTTCGCCCATGTAGTCAAAACCACCATTTACCTAACTGACATGTCTTTCTACGGAACCGTAAACGAGGTCTATGCCAGCTATATGTCCGAACCTTATCCCGCCAGAGAGACCGTTTGTGTCAAAGAACTTCCTCTGGGATCCAGAATCGAAATCAGCATGATCGCCATTAAGTCCTAACTTATTTCCGACAGCCGTGAACGTTAAATGAGTTGCCGGTGAATTCATTTCAAAAGCGCTATATGCCCGACGGGCTTGACCCAAGTCGAGACACTATAGCGCATAATATGAACTGGTAACTTATAGTGAACCTGGCAGGGTCCTTTTCTCTGTTCACTCTTTTTGGACAAGCAAAAGAGTGAACAAATGTATGTATAATTAAAACCACTTATGTACAAAAATAAAAAATTTAAACTCATCCCCACCTTTAAAACCGAAGACGAGGAAAGAGATTTCTGGGCCACCCATGACCTAACCAACTACTTCGACCACCTCACACCAGTCAAACTTGACTTATCTCAACTCAAACCCACACCTACAAAACGCGTCAAACAGGAATTCCGCTCAGCTTAAACCGCGCAGTGGCTGTAACCGCACGAATTACAAGTCACGCATCCTTCGCTAAAGGTCAACTTCGCTCCACACTCCGGACACTCGCCCGTTTCTTGTACATTCGCAGTTGCCGCTCTGGCTGACAAGGGCTCAAGTTGTAGCTTGCTCTGGATTACAGTTTTATCTTTTGTCTCTGACTTTTTGGTCGACAATATCTGCACCGCCTTGGACTGATCTCGATACACCGTAATCCCCTTACACCCCAATTTCCACGCTAATATATATGCCCTTTCTATATCCTCGACACTTGCGTTTACCGGAAAATTAATCGTCTTGGATACCGCATTATCGGTAAACTCCTGAAATGCCGCCTGCATCTGCACATGCCACTCCGGTGCAATATTATATGCCACTCTAAATACTTCTTTAATCCATCTGGGCACTCCCGCAACACCCTGCACACTGCCCGTCTCCACCACTTCCCGCAGCACTTCCCCCACCTTACCCCGCTTACCATTACTCAAACTTTCCGTTAATGCTCGCTCAAAGTAAGGATTGGTATAAGTTAAGCCTGCCTCATCTACTACATTCTTCACATACGATAATGCAAACACTGGCTCAATCCCCGACGAACAATCCGCCACCATGGAAATCGTCCCCGTGGGCGCGATCGTGGTTACTGCTACATTACGCATCTTTTTACTCTGCTTTTCAAACTCACTCCCCTTCCAGTTAGGGAATACCCCCTTCTCCCGCGCTAACTTCCCCGATTCTTCATGGCTTACTCTCTGGATAAAGCCCATCACTTTTCTAGCCAGCTTCACCGCCTCATCACTGTCATATCTCAACTTCAGCTGGTACAGCATTTCTGCCCAACCCATTACTCCCACCCCAATCCGCCGGTTATCTCGCGCCGCTTGGGTGATTTGTTTTAGAGGGAACTTACTCGCGTCTACTCCATCATCCAAAAACCGCACCGCTAACCGGGTCACTGCTTCTAACCGTTTCCAGTCAACCACCTCGTCCCTGACGAACCTTGCTAAGTTTATGCTTCCTAGATTGCAAGGTTCAAAGGGGTATAATGGCACTTCCCCACACACATTGGTCGACTCAATCGACCCTTGGCTCTTGAGTAATGGATTATCTTTATTCAAATTATCCAAAAAAATCATCCCCGGATCCCCTGTTTTCCATGCCAGCTGGACCACTTGATCAAATAGTTTTTTAGCCGCCACTGTCATCACGATTCTGCCATCCCGCGGGTTAACTAAGTTCCACTGCTTATCTCTCGTCACCGCTTCCATAAACTTATCACTCGCCCCCACCGAAATATTAAAGTTGCTAATCTCCCCTTCTTGGGTCTTACAGGTAATAAACTCTGTGATGTCCGGATGATTAGCGTTTAATATTCCCATATTAGCTCCCCGGTGTGTCCCTCCTTGCATCACGATCGAAGTTTCTGCGTCAAACGCCCGCATGAAATTCACCGGTCCCGAGGCCAATCCTCCACCCCCTATCTTGTCTCCTTTAGGCCGCAAGCGCGAGAAATTATATCCCGTTCCGCCACCAGCAGCATGAATTTGCGCCGTCCATTTTACTGCCTCAAAGATATCCTCAATCGAATCCTCGACCGGCAGCACAAAACAGTTGGATAACATGCCGGATTTTGTCCCCGCTCCTCTAAAGTAACACCCCGCTGGCATAAACTCTTTCGCCACCATCATCCCCTCAAACTTTT
>Ga0155074_110_pt1 | contig 20764 bp, 32 predicted proteins | sample RifCSPhighO2_01_FD_106042 | JGI IMG/M metagenome (GOLD analysis project Ga0155074, IMG submission 106042) | Candidatus Chisholmbacteria bacterium RIFCSPHIGHO2_01_FULL_48_12 | reverse complement strand
TCACCACAATCCCCTCCCCCCCAAATCCCCGGTTAGGCTTAACCACAAAACTTCCTTGCAATCGGCTAAAATCAAACCTGTCCACCTCTGCTTCTTGCCTAAATACCCGATACAGGCGCGGCACCGGCAATTTGGCTTTCCGTAAACTGGACTTAGTCAACAGCTTCGAATTCGCCAGCCGCCGAGACTGCCGGGGATTATATTTAGCCGCGTACAGGTGATTGCGGGCGTTGAGGCCCAGCACTCCGGTAAGTGTCATGTCACTTCTCCCCCAGCCTCTTAAATCGCCAATATTCGGTCAGCCGCAAACCCGTATATTTACCCATAAACACATCCGCCACCGCCACCCCCAACACCGCCAACTCCGGATTCGCCAATACCCACCACTGCACCGCTGCCAAACTCAACACCCCCGCCGCCATCAACGCCAACACTATCGTCTCCAGCGTCAAATTCACCGCCGTCCGCATCGACCTATTTGCCTGGACTGCGCTAAAACTCTCCGCCAGCAAAATCAGGATCAGTACTGGAAAAATCCCCACTGCCGCCACTTCCCCCACTCCCACCTCCGCCGCCGCTACCATGGCTCCCAATACCCCTAAAGACACCAACCATAACAACAGCGCCGTTCGCGGCAAATACTGCAACTTCAACCACTTGAGGCCCATCCGGCCTATGGTCGTCACTCCCAAAATCACCGCCAGCAACATCAACCCCGGCCCCATCCCCGAAGCCACAAACGCCACTGCCAACGCCGCCGGGATAAAAATGCCAAACCCGCGTAGTCCCAACAAATGCCGCGATGCCGCGATCATCGTCGCTGCCATAGGGAAAGCCAAAATCAATACCAGGTTCGTCGCCGGCACCCCCCGCTCCACCGCCCGCCAAATCACATATTGCAATGGGTTCATCCAACTCAATTCCATGCCCCTATTATATCGCAGATATACTAGCGTCACTGCGACGTATACTAAATTCTAAGGTAAAACCTTTGGGAAAAATGCCAGTCCGGGGATGCTCCTGAAATGCGCGGTATTACGAGTAGCCAGGGGCGCTTGGAGCGATAAAGCGGTAGCTGCAATGATCAAATCCGCCGTACCAGCCCCCACTGGGTAGGTTTTGTGGCGGAGTAACCCCCCCAGCGTTTTTGCAATAGGCTCTGTGAGGTCTTGTCGATCAAATAGCGCGAAGGTTCTATCTGCAACTTCGATTTCGTAAGGATCATCAAGCGTTTTAGAGGCAAAAAACTCCGCAATAACTATTGTGGGAAGCACCGGACGGATACTCCCCGTCTGCATCGCCGTATCTATCCATGGAGCATATCCTTTAGAATAATCAATGAGGGTATCAGTATCAAGAACGACTCTATCCACGCAAAATTCCTTTCGCCATGTTCTCTAAATATATCTTCTCTTTCCTCTTCCATGCAGGCGTATCAAGAACGGACCAATATTTTCTTTTTGCGGATTTCGCAAATACCCTTCTAAACTCAGCCAGCGTCGCCTTTATTTCTTCTGGGGACTTTTGTGTGTCTACAGGAACTACTTTCGCTGCCGGCTTGCCGTCTTTTTCCACCAAAAATTCCTCCCCCTTATACATGGCCAGGTTGAGTAGCTCGAAAAATCTGTTTCTGGCGTCTGTGGCAGAAATAGTGTTCATAGTGAACAAAGTGTACACCACGAATTCCCCTCTTGTCAACTCCACCTTGATACTCTTATACCCTTATACCTTTATACCTTTATGCTCTTATGCACTTATGTGTAATAGCTCTGCTCCCTCCCCACTGGCCAATTTGAAACAATAGCTCTCTGTCGCTTATCCAAATACGATGGCACCTCACGCTGTAAACTAACCGAAACGATATCTGAAGGGCGAATAGTAAACCGTTCTGCGCCATGAGAAGGAACGAATGTTAATCGAAAGGGCTCGATAAGCAATGCAATTTTGTTATCTCTTGTACCAGTTTTTCCAATCGTCATAATTGAACCAACCGAAAAAGCTCGGGACCGACTCTCTGAACCATGCGCCGATGCTATATCCGTCATATCCGGATCACGAGGAATAGCAAGAACTAATACATCTGGAGAACCGCAATGAGTCAAACAAAAATCTTTCACATCTTCATCAACACCTTCACCTAAGCGCAAAACACAGCTTTTAAACCATTCTGGAATACGTTTTAAACGATCAAGAAATTGATCTGCCAGTGCATTGCCACCTGCGTATGTATCTTCGCTCTTCATACTTTCCAGTAAAGCCATTATTTCATCCCTTCCACGAAATTCTGAACCTACGTCTCCTGACATGAAAGAAGCCTACTCTCTCTCTCTGCCAAAATCAAGCCCTGCTTGCAAACCTGCCCAAAACGCGCTAAGGTAAAACCTCAAGCATTTCTCATGACCACTACCGTCTACATCGCTAACCTGTCCGAAGACGTCTGGCCTTTTATCTCCGCCATCTCTGACCCCTCCGCCCGCGCCGCCGAAATCGAGGAAAACGCTAACTTAGCCGACCGCGACCTGTTCGCCCTAACTCCAGAAGACCACTTAATATTCATTACTCCCAAACACGTCACCCCCGAATTCTTAAACTACTACCAAACCCTAACTAAAAACCGCCACGTTCAGGTTTTAGTCACCAAACAACATTCCGGCACTATCTGCCAGGATATTCTGGCCGATACGGACATCATGGCGGCTATTGTGGCTGCCGCCAACTCTTCCCGCCGCCTGACTCTGGTTGCCTATGCCACTTCGCCTCAATTTTTGCACCTGGTCCAAGTCTTGCGTGACCAAGGTTTAACCGTTTTCACCCCCGAGTCTCCCCAACTCGAAGACGCCTGGAGTGTCAACTTTTATGGCTCTAAATCCGGCATCAGGCAATTAGCCCAAAAAAGTGCCGCCCAGGAACCGGACTTAAAGATGGCCGACGGCCTCATCGTTTCCGGCATTACCGACGCCGCCAAAATCGCCGCCTGGACTTACCTGGAACAAAAGGGTGTCGTCCTCAAAACCAACAAGGGCCATTCCGGCGCCGGCCTGTTAATCTTTCGTCCCGGCGATCTTCCAGCCGACTACGTCGCTTGCGAGCAAACTATCCTGGACAGGCTTAAACAAGACACTTACTGGAAACTCTTCCCTATCGTCGTTGAGGACTATCTCACTCCAGCTGCCACTATCGGCGGCGGTTTTCCCAACGTCGAGTTTAAAATCGCCAAAACCGGCAAGATCGAATTTCTTTATTACTGCGGCATGCGTCTTACTACCCAAGGCGTATTTCGGGGCGTGGCCATTCACGATAGCGTCCTTTCCGACCAAGTCGCCGCCCACATGATCGACACCGGCTTTTTTGTCGGCGAACAATACGTCCGCGCCGGCTACCGCGGCTATTACGACGTGGATTTCATCGTCTCCAAAACCGGCCAGCTCTACGTCACCGAGTCTAACGTCCGCCGCACCGGCGCCACCCACGTTTACACTCTCGCCAGACAGTTCTTTGGCCCGGACTTCATGTCCGCCACTTACACCCTGTCCAACAATGGCTATTCCCTCCCCCGCTCTTTCACCTTGAGTGAGCTTCTCACCACCCTCTCCCCCATTCTCTATCATCCCCAAACCAAACAGGGCCTGATTATCGCCTCCGAAAACCTGCTGGCCCAAAACGTCCTCGCCTACATCATCTTCGCCCCCACCAAAGCCCGCGCTCTGGCCCTGGAACAAGAACTAGACCAACTCCTTAGTAAAACTTCAACTCCTTTATAAACGCAAACGCTTTCCGATCCAAGGTTGCCAGTGGTAAATTTTCCTGCAGCGCCAGTGCAGCGACAAATGCATCCGCCAAAGACAACCCCCACTCATATTTGGCCTGGCCGACTCTCTTGGCCATTTCCCCATCGGGCATCACTACTTCCATACCTGCTACCATCTCGTCTAATCTTTCTCTTTGACTGCCTCCCTTCTGAGCACTTTTCCCCGCATACAACTCTGCCACAGTCACTGAAGATATCACCAGCCCTTCCCCATTCTCTACCAGCTTCAAAAACATCAAACCACTCTTACCTCTCTGTCGCAAATAATCCACTATTACCGACGCATCAATAATCAATCTCATATTACCAGTTTAACTTTCTCCACCTCTGTTGTTCCTTTTTCAACGACTCCTCCCTTTTCCTGTCATCTTCCTCGGTCCACAAAGGCCCGTGCTTGTGCATATATGCTGTTATCCTAGCAATCACCTTTTTATACTCCTGCCTGGTATACTTGGGAGGAATTACCAAACCTTCAGTCACCGGCCTCATTCTAATACCATTCGGTTCATCAATTATCCTCACCACCGCTCCGGGTATCATCCCATGCCTGTCCCTGACTTTTTTAGGCAAAGTAATCTGTCCCCTAGCCTGAACTGTAGTTATCATCGCTCCATTCATACTTTCATATTATCATGTATTTCCTACTTGTCAACCCACTCTCCCTCAAATCGCAGCTAGACCAACTCCTGCAGTAACCCACAGAAGTCCTCTTATGATACAATTAGAAAATGCTTAATGGTTTAAGACAGTCTAAAGGGATAGTCTTGGTCTAAACACCACAGAAGAAAGGTTAAGATTGAAACGAGAACAAGAAGCAGAATTCCGAGAGGGTCCACCTGAACCCGGCGAATCAGCCTACACAAGATTTGCTAGAGAACAAGCCAGGAATTCTGGTGGCAGTCCCGAGCGCCAAGAACCACTATAGCCTACTTCCCCAACTCTTCTTCAATCACCACTTTAAATGCCGCTATGGGTTGCGCGCCCACTAAACTCCGCCCGTTAATATAAAACGTCGGTGTTCCCGTCGCCCCCAGTCTGGCCGCCAAGGCCACATCCGCCTCTACCGCCGCTTTATACTTCTCCCCCTCATAACAGTTGTTAAACTGGGCCATATTTACTCCCACTCCTCGCGCATACTGCTGCATCAGCTCATCCACTTGACCGTTGGCCCAGTCATCTTGATTGGTAAAAATCGCATCGTGCATCTGCCAATACTTGCCTTGCTCGCCAGCGCACCGCGCCGCCTCCGCCGCCACCGGTGCATTCGGGTGAATCGACAATGGCAAATCATGCACCAAATACCGCACCTTACCCGTGTCAATATATTCTTTCACTAATTCCGGCCAAGTCTGCTCAAACGCCCGCTTACAAAATGGACACTGATAATCGGTAAACTCCACCATCGTTACCGGCGCGCTCTCCTCACCCCGCACCGCCGCCGAATCTTTAAGCAGCTCTTGCCAGTCTGCGTCTGACAACCTAGCTACAGCCGCCACTTGGAGCTGTTGGGCTGCTTGATTAGCAGTCGTTCCTGGCTGGGACTTCAGTAGCTTCAACTCCGTCGTCAACCGCCCCACCAGAAAACTCCCCCCTATCACCACCAACATCAGTACCCCAATCACCACCTTCTGAAAATTCACCTGCTCCGCCTTCTTTGTCATAACTACCAGCCTACCAAACTCTTGCTCATCCGTCAATTACTTGACAAGACAACCCCTTGTCTTATTTAATGAGGGCGTGAAAGATTGGCCGGTATTATTAGACAAAATCAGATTCAATACACATAAATACTCCCGATATACCCAGTTAGCGACGTTAGGTATATTGTTGGTTAGCTTAACGGTCGCCGTGGTATTGGTAATGAAACCGAAGGGAAAATTCAATATCGCTCCCAAAGCTTTCAATGAGAAAACCACCTCGTCTTTGGTAGGAATCTTCGGCGTAGTTCCGGTAGATGAATTTGACCTGGTTCAGGTCAAGCAAATGCTTGATAATCCGGCAGTTTCCGGAATTGCCGTCAGGATGCGGTGGCACGACCTGCAGCCCTTATCGGAGGCCGAAATTGATTTCACCGTAATCGACCAAATCGTATCCGAAGCAAAGCCCCGGAGCAAAAACGTCAGCTTGATTTTGGTGCCGGGGTTTTACTCACCCCGGTGGTTGATAGACCGACTTGATCCGTGCGAGCCGTATATTGCTAATCATGAGGCCTTTCCGGGCAGCTGCGGCCGCGCCGACTTTGATATTGACTACGGCGGCGGATCTGGGGGAAACGAAAAAAGTCCCCTGCCTATCCCCTGGAACGAAACCTATCTTGCCTCTTGGAAAACATTTCTCCGCAAAGTAGCCGATCGTTACAATCCCAACCCCACGGTGGTTTCTGTTGCGGTAGCCGGACCTACTTCCATGTCTGTCGAGATGTCGCTTCCAGGTGACGCCGCGGAGGACCTTGCTAAATGGAAAGACATTCTCCGGTTATATTATCAAGCGGATGATCCACGCCGCGACTCCAACTTAGTAGTAATTGAAAAATGGCGGGAAATGATTGATTTTTACGACCAGATTTTCACCAACAAGACGATCGTTGTAACCCGGGGAGCGGGATTGTTAAAGTTTATTGCCAGAGACGAAGACCCAAACTCGCTTGACCCCCGCCACCCCCAGGAGGCCAAAGAAATGATTATTAACTACTTTATCCAAAAGCCGTACTCCCATAATCTTAAGGCCAATCAAACCAGCGGACTTAAGGCCTGCCGAGGATTTGAAGGAGGCATAATCGGCGTCAAAAAAAGCACCCTGGACGGACAAATCGGCGGCGCCCAATTCAACACTTCCGCTACCAGTAATCCTGTCACTATGGGATGTCAGGATAGAAACTATTGCACCCAGAGTGGTAAAAATGAGCTGAAAAAACTTTGCCAGCTTGACCCGAGTCTTCACCCCTGTTGCTCTTTATCGGCAGAACAGGCAGTTCGCAACGTATTGCAGGAATATTTTGACGAAACGAGGGTTGGCGACAACTATGGCGGAGTTACCGGTATCTACTCGCTGCACTATTTACAATTGTATGCAAAGGATATTTTGTTTACCAACACCAATCCGCAAGTGCAGGAAATATTAAACCAAGTAAAGACTGATCTGGAGATGATGGTGGCTCCGCTCGGATCTTCTCCTGCACCTACGCTCACGCCGACACCGACTCCCAGTCTCACCCCGACCCCTATCCCTACTTCCACCCCCACGCCATTGCCTACTTTGACTCCGACCCCCACTCCTACCCTTGCTCCCACGCCCACGCCAACCTTAACTCCAACTCCCACTCCGATTCCCATACTTGGTGATATCGACAAAAATGGCAAGGTTGATATATTCGACTACAATTTGCTGCTGGAGAATTTTGCCTGGAAAGGAAATCCCGGAGAAAACATCGCTGATTTGGATACTGACGGAGATGTCGATATTCTTGACTATAATCTATTATTAGAAAATTTTGGGAAACAATGACACTCTGGAAAAAAATATTTATTTTTGGTATTATTCCGACTTTATTTGCCTTAACTACCACCGCCTTCTATTTGGAAAAGAAGAAATCGGCATTATCTCCACCCGTCGGAAATGAATTTCAGTCTGTTTCTGCTTTATCAGTAACTCTAAAAGCCAATCCGTCGGCAATCGGCGCTGGCAATAAAATCTCAATTGATGTCTTAATCGAAGGAAATCTCGCCAATTCCGTTTCCGCCGCCAATCTGCAATTATCATATCCTGCTAATCTATTAAAATTAATTTCCGGTCAACTCGGAAGCATCTGGACCAAGGCGATAAAACTTAAATACGACGTCAATCCGGAACTGGGAACGGCTGGCTTATCCATTGGCAGGGGTATCGAAGCGGAAAATACTGCCAGTCCGGTGCTAGCAACTTTTGATTTCCAGGTGATATCATCATCCTCAGCCGAGATAAAAGTGGAACTGGAAAAATCATCTCGCTTCGCCCGATTAGGTGGCGGAAACCAACCTGTTCCGTATCAAGCTGCGCCTTTGATTACTAATATCAATCCACCCAAGTCTCCGGCATCGGCGAAGGCAGCCGAGTCGGAATTAACCAGCCGATAATTACTCTTTCAACCCGATCAATGAATCCTCCCCGCCCCTTCAATCGCCACCTGTGATGCTAGCGCAGCTTAAGCCCTAACCGCGGAGTCGAAGGGCTTTAACCACCCGCCTCACCGCCACCATATAAGCCCCCATGCGCATATCCACTTTTTTCTCTTGCTTCATCTTCCAAACAGTCTCAAATGCTTCATCCATAATCAACTTCAATCGCCGCAAGACTTCCTCTTTCTCCCAATAATACCCTTGCAAATTCTGCACCCACTCAAAATAGCTCACCGTCACCCCGCCGCTATTGGCCAACACATCCGGCACCACCACTACCCCTCGCTCCCTTAAAATCTCGTCCGCCTCCGGCGTCACCGGCCCATTGGCCATTTCCAAAACTACCTTGGCTTTAATTCGGCCCGCATTCTCTCCCGTAATCACATTTTCCAGCGCCGCCGGCACCACCACGTCCACCGGCAACTCCAACAACTCCTCATTGGTAATCGTCTCCGCCCCCGGCAATCCCATCACACTGCCACTTTTTTCTTTATATTCCATCACTTTATCTATACTCAGTGCCTTCTGATTATTTTCTGTGCCTTCAGTGATCACCCCACCTTTAGAGTCAGACACAGCTATAACTCGGTATCCGGCCTCGGAAGCAAACCTGGTAAACCAATACCCCACATTCCCCAGTCCCTGAACGGCAATGGTAAATTTGGAATTTGGAATTTGGAATTTGGAATTTAGTTTTGCGTGCAGGGCGCGCAAAACGTAGTATCCGCCCAATCCCGTTGCCTCCGTCCTTCCTTCCGACCCCCCTAACTCAATTGGCTTACCTGTTAATACTCCCGGCTCTTTGTGTCCTACCAATTTTTCGTATTCATCCAGCATCCACGCCATTATTTGACTATCGGTATTCACATCCGGCGCCGGCACATCCCGCTGCGGTCCCAGATACTCATAAAAGGCCCTTATATAGCCGCGGCTCAACTGTTCGAGTTCCTCTGCAGACAATCCTTTGGGATCCACCACCACCCCACCTTTACTTCCTCCAAACGGAATCCCCACCGTAGCGCATTTCCACGTCATCCACATCGACAGGGCCTTAACCTCGTCTTCGGTCACTCCCGAATGGAACCTAATCCCCCCTTTATATGGTCCTCGGGCCTGGTTATGCTGCGACCTAAAAGCCAAAAACTTTTTCTTCCCCACCTTGATCTCTTTCTTAACCACCCGATCGGGCTTAGCCAATCTAGCTATCGTCTCTTCGTCTAATTCCAATAATTCCCCCACTTGCCGCAATTGCCTTACTGCATTTTGATATGGATTTGGCATAATTTTAAATTTTAAATTTTGAATTTTAAATTATCTAAGTATTTCTCCGCGTCCAGCGCCGCCATGCACCCCATTCCCGCCGCCGTCACTGCCTGCCGATATCGCCAGTCTACCACATCTCCGGCCGCAAACACTCCTTCAATCGAGGTCATCGTGGGATAATTCTCACTGAAACCCGTCTTTATATAGCCCTTCTGATCCAATTCCAACTTACCCATTAACATCGCCGTTGTTGGCGTATGACCAACGGCAATAAAAATTCCATCCATCACCAGTTCTTTTACTTCCCCGCTCTGATTGTTTTTCACCACCACACTCGTAGCCTTCTGTTCACCTTTTATCTCCACTACCTCCCTATTCCACAAAAATTCCACGTTGCCCTTCTCTTCTACTTTGCGCTGCATGATTTTACTCGCTTTTAATCCTTCTCGCCTATGTATCACTCCTACTTTTTGAGCAAATTTACTCAAAGCCAATACCTCCTCCATGGCCGCGTCTCCTCCACCCACCACATACACCAAAGACTTGCCTTTATAAAACGGTGCATCGCACACAGCGCAGGTGGACACCCCTCGCCCCATAAACTTCTTTTCTCCCGGCACACCCAGTAACCTCGCCTCGGCTCCAGTAGCCACAATCACCGCGTCAGCCAGCACCTCATTCACTTTAAACGGGTGGGTGGAAAAATCCACTTTACTTACGCTTTTATCCGCCACCTCCGCCCCAAACTTCTCCGCTTGGGCCCGCATCTCTGCCATCAACTTGGGCCCCATAATCCCGTCTGAAAATCCTGGATAATTTTCTACCTCCGTCGTCAGCATCAGCTGCCCGCCCCACTGCTCTCCGGCAAAAATCAGCGGCTGCAACTCCGCCCGCGCCAAATAAACACCGGCTGTGTACCCGGCCGGCCCCGAACCGATAATGATTACCTTCCTGGTCATTTAACTTGAGACACCCTTTTAATCAAATCCTCGTAATTTGCTTTACCGCCGAAACCAATCTTTCTCTCCACTTCTTGGCCGTTTTTAAATCCGATCACCGTGGGAATGCTCATCACCCCAAACTCCGCCGCTTTGGCCTGGTTTTCATCCACATTCAACTTTCCCATCACCACTTTACCGGCGTATGCTCCTGCCAACTCCTCGATAATCGGCTCCGCCGCGATACATGGTCCGCACCAACTTGCCCAGAAATCCACCACTATCGGCAACTGGCTCTTGCTCACTACCTCATCAAAATTCTCATCCGTCACCACTACCGTCGCCATAGTGCAAACAGTATACTATGACCAGTTCACTCTGCCTACTACTAAATTCATGGAATATCTTATTATCCTCTCTATCCTTCTCGTCATTGCCGTCGGCCTTGAATGGAAATTCCACATTCACTTGTATCAATCTCGCCGCGAAAGACTAGTCATTCCTTTATTCTTTTTTATTCTCGGTACTACTTGGGATAGTTTCACTGTGGCTAAAGGTCACTGGCACTTTGGCCAACTCTCCGGCATCACTATCGGCTACCTCCCCTTAGAAGAATATCTTTTCTTCTTCATTATTCCCTACTTCATTCTCACTCTTTATCGCTTCCTCAGGAAAGAAATCTAACTCCTTAATAAACCTGATTATGACCTCCCACATCCAAGAATTGCACCACATTTTTCCCTATCCACCGATACACTATTCGCACATCACCGGTAACTGAAAATGCTCGTAGCCCCAATTTCTTCCCCTTCAACGGGTGATCCTGCAAACCCTCGTCACCGGGATCTTTGGTAAATGATTCCACTCTATCTTCAAGTCTCTGTCGCAGACCTACCGAGCGCTGTATCCTCTGTCGATAATGTTTAAGAAATTTTGCGTGGTAACGTATCTCCATTTAACTGACTCATAAAATCCTTGACGTTGTGGGCTACATACGTGTTTTTCCCCTGCTCCATCTCGCTAATCATCTTCTCATACCGCTTCACCGCCCGCGGACTTAACCGTACCGGCTCCTGGAAAGTAACCTCCACTGTTCCGCTCGCCAACTTGGCCATAAATAACCGCACCGCCTCTTGCAACGACGAAAATCCCATTTCGTTTGCCATCACAGCCGCCTGGTTCCTCAGATCTTTACTCACCGGTACCTGCAGTATCGTGTTACTCATATTGTTATAATTATAACGAAGTGATAATATCTGTCAAGCCCCAAACCACAACCAGCCGCCCATCACTAGCAGCAAACTCCCTAAAGACAGCTTCATCCACTTCTCGGCTTTGTGTTCCCACTCGCGCATCTCCACCACCCGTTTGCCTTGCCACACCAACACCAAGACAATTATCAACGGCAATACAAACAACAGGTTGTAATACAAAAAGTAACCCACTACCAGCGGCAACGCCATGCCGGCATTAGCCAGGATAGTCGCCGTCCCTACATACAACGGCAAAGAACAGGGCGTCTCCAGCACCGTTACCGCTACTCCCAAAGCTATCGTCCCCGGCAAACTCACTTTCTCCACCAGCTTCATTAGCCTGGCTTTACTCGCCCCCGGAATCCGCAAATGCACCGGCGACTCCGGCCACACCACGTCTTTAAGCATAATTAAACCCGCCACTCCCAAAATCCCCCCGATAATTTTATTTACTACCCCGCCCACCAGTTGCTGAATCGACGCCACCGTCGAATAAAACGCCAACCCAATCACCAAGTAGGTCACAAACACGCTCAAAATATACGCTATTCCCAACTTCAGAATCTGGTAATTTTTATTTGCTTGGCTGCCGAACACCACCAGGTAGCCAAGCAGCGTTACCATCATCCCAATCGCGCACGGATTAATCCCATCCGCCAGTCCTGCCAGCGTCACCAGCGGCAAGCTCACCAACCCGCCCTGTTGCTGCAAATAACACCCCACCGCCGTACACTCTTGTATCGCCATAGGCAAAAGTTTACACTAACTTCGAGTGATATAATAGATTTTATGGGTATTACCACCATTTCAGCCACCATAACCAGGAAATTAGGCCACGCATTTGTAGAAATTAACGGAGACAAAGCTCCTTCCGCCCCATGAGATTGATGCTAGCCTAAACTAGCCCGCTTCAGCCGAAACGCGTTCACTACCACGATCACGCTCGACAAGCTCATCGCCAAAGCTCCTATCTCCGGTCGCAACCTAAATCCCCAAGGCATAAATACTCCCGCTGCCGCCGGGATGGCTACCACGTTGTAACCTAAAGCCCATACTAAATTCTCCACCATCTTCCGATACGTCCTCTTGCCCAACACTATCAGGCTGACGATATCTTGCGGGTTGCTCCGCGTCAACACCACATCGCCCGCCTCTACCGCTACATCCGTCCCCGCCCCCACCGCTACCCCCACATCAGCTTGGGTCAACGCCGGCGCGTCATTCACCCCATCCCCCACCATCATCACTACTGCTCCCTGCTGCTGCAGCTTACCCACGTATTTATACTTCTCCTCCGGCAACACCCTGGCAAAGTAGGTATCAATTTTAAGCTGCCTCGCCACCCCTTTCGCTACCGCCTCGTTGTCACCGGTAATCATCGCCACCTTCACCCCCAACCTATGCAAGCTGGCTATTGCCCCCCGCGATTCTGACTTTACCTCATCCGCCAATAAAATTTTCCCTAAAATTCTTTGCCCTTCCGCCACATACACTACCGTCTTGGCTTCTGACTCTGTCTCTGTCTTTCCCACCAACGCCGCGTTGCCCACCTGATATTCTTTCTTACCTATCCTGCCCATTATCCCCTTTCCCGCTACATTCTTGAAGCTATCCAGATTCATCAACTTCACTCCCTGCTCCTTGGCATACTTAACGATCGCTTCCCCAATCACATGACTCGAGTGCTGCTCCAATGAAGCCGCTATTCTCACCACATCCCCTTCCACCCTCACTACACCAAAATCTCCTTTTGTCAAAGTTCCGGTTTTATCAAACACCACCCAATCCACGTCTTTAACCACCTCCAACTTGCCCAAATCTTTAATAAATAGTCCGTGTTTCACCGCCAATTGTGTGGCGATGGTGGACACCGTCGGAATGGCCAACCCTAAAGCGTGCGGACAAGCAATCACCAGCACCGTTATCGCCAGCGTCAAACTAAATACTAGTGTTTCCCCCACAATTAAAGACCAAACGCCAAAAGCCAATATCGCCACCCCCAAAGCTACAAACGTCAACCACTGGCTGGCCCGATCAGCCAACCGCTGGCTCGCCGGTTTAGTCTGCTGCGCTGTCTCAATTAATTTCTGGATCTGGCCAATGGTCGAATTCTCTCCCACTTTATCCAAGCGCACCTCCACCGCTCCGTCAGCGCAAATCGCTCCGGCTATGACCCTTTCCCCCGTCATCCTTTTCACCGGCTTGGATTCGCCCGTGATATGCGCCTCGTCAAAATTTGCTTCCCCCCTAACTATCACCCCATCCGCCGGCACTTTCTCGCCCGGTTTCACCAATACCATATCCCTTTCTTGCAACTGCGCTACCGCTACATTCTTAACTTCTCCTTTCACCAACAAATGAGCCGTCTGCGGCAGCAGCTTGGCCACTTCCTGCAACGCATCCCCCGCCGCCCCGGAAGACCGCGCCTCCAGATAATGCCCAAACAATAACACCCAAATCAGGGTAGATATTTCAAGGTAAAATTCTGTCTCCAATTGCGGCAGCAGTGTCGCCGCTACCGAAAACAAATATCCTGCTCCCACTGCCAATGCCACCAAGGTCATCATGCCATACTGCTTGGCCTTAATCTCGTGTTTAGCGTGCTCAAAAAACACCAAGGCAAAGTAGAAGATCGCCGTCCCCACCGTGAGTTCCGCGTATTTCATCCCCAACTTGCTGAATACTACCAGCGGCACCAGTAACGCCGTCACCGCCAAGAACCGCCGCAAAAAATCCTCCGCCGCCCCCATCATCATGTGTCCTTCATGTCTATTCTCTTTACCCCGAGAAGCTACAGCGACGAGGGGCATGCCCCCGCACTTAGGGCACTTGCCCGGTTTATCCGATACCACCTCCGGGTGCATCGGGCAGATGTACTTTGTCATACTTCCTCCTTTTACGCTTTTACGCTTTTACACTTTTACGCTTTAGCGAAGCGAGTTCCCAGCACCAGCCAAACAGCCAGCCTCCTAACCACGCTAAGGCCACCGCTGTTATTCCGCCGGCCCAAAAGCCAGTCCACGTCATTCTCCCTACCGGCAATTGACCTAAATTGACTGAGTGCACCCACCACTGCAATAACACTCTGCTTCCTCCCGGAAACAGCCCCACCAACACCCGGCACACCACCCAGACTATCGCCATCCACATCGCCGTCGCGTTAGCCAGTACCATTTTGTCCAGCTTCATTTTTACTCACCTCCTTCCAATTGCTTTCTCTATCAGTTTACCCAAAATCACGCCTATTGCCACCACAAATACCAGGTTCACCAGCGGTATTCCTTGGGTCGTTCTCCCCAGCCATTCTGCTACTTGACCAATCCTTTCATCTGCTTCCGGCATCCCCAACTTGCCGGTCAGCGCCAAATACACCGTCACCAAACCTAAAGCCCCAAAGATCACCGCTCCCACTACGTTAGCCAAAAAAATCACATGCGATTTACCTGCCCACCGCACCTGGCCCACCACTTTGCGCCACACCGGCCTGGCCAAAAAATTACCCCGCTCCAAAAAGTAACTGGCCACATACAGCGGGAACACCATACCCAATACATATGCCACCCCCACCCCTACCGCACCCCACCAGGTAGCTGACAAAGCCGAAATTCCCATCACTCCCAATAGTACCGGCGCGCAGCAGGCGCTGGTGACTCCGGAAAATATTCCCAAAGTATAAGTTGACCATACGTCTAACTCATTCCCTTTTTTACTCAAACTCAAATGGGGCAGTGGTAATTTAATCCCCAAAAGCGTCATCACTGCCATGATCAACAAAAATATCCCCCCCAATAAATAACTTTGGTCATGGAATCTGAAAAAGAACAAAGACAGAGCTTTGGCTCCCAACACTATCGGCAGCATCACCGTGGCAATTCCCAAACTGTAAACTAAAGTCATCAGCAATACCCGCCGCCGCTCCTTGAAAATGTTGCCAAAGTAACTCGGCAGTAAAAACGAAATGCAGCAGGGCGCGAACAGGGCCACCATCCCGGCCCCAAACGCCGCCACTAACGATATTTGATATAAACTAGACTCCACAACTGGCTCCTCGCTTGGGTGCCCCTGGAATTTCCCCCACGCTCTTGGCCACAAAGTTGGCTCCCTGCCCGCTGGACCAATTCGCCCCCAACAGTTCTTTGGGTCCCGCTTCTTCGAAAGCCCTGCCTTGCTTTATCAAATACGCTGCCGCATTGATATAAGTATCCGCGAAGGCATAAGAATTAAACGCCAACGCCGCTTCATACATTTCCTGCTCACCCGCTCCTTGAGACGCCATCAATTCCAATAATCCCACCACCGCCATGCCGTGATTGCAATCCGGATAGGCCGCCGAATTACCACAGCAAGGCCGATAAATATTGCTGGCTGCTTGATAAACCAACTCGTCTTGTTCCGAAGTTAATTTAATCAATTGAGTGCTATTATAAAGCTGCATCGCCGTTTTCCGCCCCAGTGTCCAGCCGGCTGTCGAGGCATAATTCTGCAACGGCGTATTCTTAGCATTCTGCTGCATCGGCCCCTCTGATAACACTTTGCTTTCCTGCGTCAGTCCCAATGCCCACAACACATCGGTCCAAAAGCCGATATTCTCGGCCGTAAAGGTTATCTGGTGCAAATCATCGCCCTCTAATACCTGTCTTTGCTCTTTCGTCAATTCAGGAAAAATTTTTTTAAATTTAACCATGTCAATCGCCCCCGCTTGCACCAACTTCTGCCCCATGCTCCCCCATTCCACTAGCACTGTTTTCCCCGCCACTGGTATCACCTTGTCAGCCAATTGTTGATATATCAGTTTATCTTCTCGATTCACTCGATCGACTCGATTCACTTGATTAGCTATTTTCCCTACCCACAGCCTCGGCCTAACCCTAATCTCAAACAATATTGCCCCGGCCACCACTACTATTCCTATCGCTATTAATATGCTGACTAATTTTGACTTTTGAATTTTTAGATAACTTTTCCCTTGAGCCATAATTCCACCTTTTTATTGTCCGGATCGCTGGTCTCAAAACTGACTACCCGCGTCATCACCCCTTTCCCGCTGGGTCCGTGATAGGCCGGATCAAATACCACTTTTACTGCGGCTGTTTCTCCCGGTTCTACTCTCCCCTTCCAAGCAGACTGCTCGTGCATTCCAAACGCCGGACTCTCCCCCTCCTTAGTCTTGACCACTACCGTAGTGCACATGCAACTCGTGGCAAAATTAGCCAATTCCAACGCTGTCTCACTGTCATTTACCACCTCAAACACCTTTTCTACCTTGCCTCCATTGATAGGGATATCCCCCCAATCATGGGTTTTTTCCACCAGCTGCAGCTTCCCCCCGCCTGCCAACGAGGCGGATGAGGCAGACCACTTCACTGCTGCCACTGCCCCCAAGACCAATACCAGCACCGTTACACCGATTACCCCTATTATAAATCTGTTACTCACTTTACCTATTCTCCGCTTTAAATACGGCTAATAATTCTTTCATCACTTTCCGCAGCGTCATCTCATCTTTGCCTCGTATTGCCTCCCTGACACAATTGTCCAGGTGTCCGGCCAGCACCACCTCTTTAGTCTTGGCCAACGCCGCCTCCACTGCCTCAATCTGCTTGATTACGTCAATGCAGTACCGTCCCTCTTGCGCCATTTTCTGCACTCCCCGCAAATGGCCGATGATCGTAGCCAATCTTTTTCCTACTTGGTTTGTCATTATGCTTTTACACTTTTATGCTTTTATGCTTTTTGTCACTCCTATTTTACCGCCTATCGTCAGCTTAATCCTCTCCGCTCTCTTCTGCAACTCCTCCACCCGCAATTCCCCGCTCAGGTGATGTCCGCCTTTGCCCCCCGACCAACTTACTACCCGATAGTCTCTACCAAAGCTATCGCTGACCTTAATTATCTCGGTCATGTCCTCATCCAGTTCTACCGTATGCGTGTTCAAGGTCACCTCAAAAATCATCTCTTCCCCCACTGTTAATTGTTTCGGTACCACCGTCACTTCCACTTCTCCTCCCACTTGACTTTGCGCCGGTTCACTTTCTTGAGGCGCAACCGCTCGGTCTTTCCACCACCAGCTCACCCCCACTAATCCTAAGACCAACACCACTAATAACTTTTTCACATTACCCCCTCCCCCTGGGTATGGATACAATTCTAACCCGCTTTATTTACCCCTGTCAACCCCCACTTACTCCATCGTCTTTTCCGGCCCCTGGTTCTCAAAAGCCCGCACAAACGCTTCCACTTGACTCTCATCCCAACTACCAAGCTTCAATATCCGATTCCAAGCCGTCAAAGCCACTCGCACATCCAAACCCGGCCGCGACACCACAATCAGCCGTTTATTTTTATACCTTTCATAGAAATTCTTCAAAGTCACTTTTAATTGCTGGCATTCTTCCGTCTCCTGAACTTGCCCTGAACTTGTCGCGGAGTGCGGCTCTCCCTCCGGAATATCCTCCCCCTCCCCATGCGCATATGCTAATCTAACGTTTATAATTTGTAATTTAGAATTTTGAATTTGTTTCGGATTTCGGATTTCGGATTTCGAATTTTGTTCACAGTTATAACTGATCACGATATAGCCGTGTTCCAACGAGTGGATCAAATAACCATCCTCAATCTCTTTCTCATACACTCCTCTTTTAGTCCACTGGCTGTAATGCGGCCCAGAGGTAGGCGGGTTGGAATTATACTCTACGCTCGTCCCCACTGGCACATGCTCCCGCCCCAAATCCGCTATAGCTTCTCCCGGTTTTGCTACTGTTATGCTCTTAACCAATTTATAACCCCCGCCTACTATCAACCCCAAAACCACTCCCCCTATTATTAATTTTTTCATCGGTTTTACCTCTTCAGCATTGCCAATTGATATGCCTTCACCGCTTCAAAAATCCCTTGCTTCGCCTTCTCCCAAGAAAAACTTTTATCAAGTATTTTAATCCCTCGGGCCAAATCCTCTTCTTCAGCGTCATCAAAATAAATCAAGCCTTTCAAAATCAGCATTTGCTGGTAACCAGAATATTTTTTTACTGTCCAAACTACCAAATCCTTTATCGCATATCGCTGCAACAAGTAAAATATATCCACAAAATCCCTTCTGGTCCCCCGCTGTACCACTGCCGCTATCTTCATTGCCGCTATATCCTCAATCACCGCCAGATCAATCACCCCAAACCTCACTACCGGCTTCAACAACTCATACGGATAATGGAAAAAGGATACCCCTACTTCTTTGACTCTTGCCGATAATGTCTCCGGCTCTATCCGAGAAACTGCAAAATTTTTAAATCGACTTGAAAACTCATTCCATAGTTCCTGGCTGTTAAACTCTTGGTCGGTATAAAAATCAAAATCCACCGACGTTCTATGTCCTAACTGCAATGCCAAAGCTGTCCCCCCAGCCAAATAAAAGCCCTTTTTATTGATAAATTCTAGCTGGGCAATTAAATCGGTCTGGTCTTTATTTAAAATTTTCGGATACATACCGACCAGAATGACCAGGATTAAGGTTAAATAATGCTCTCTTGTAAACTGGCCTCGGAATACTCACTCCCAAGATTTTGCACCAATAATTCAACGTTCTTTCAAACCACATTCCCCTCCTTGGTTGCTTCACCACCTGCCTCATCTCCGCCTGAGTATAAGTCTTCCCCAACCACTCCATAGCTCTATCATCTCCCCTATTTAAAATTTCCATCATAATCAGCTCTTTATTTCGCTCCACGTCAAGCTTTGATAGATCATAAGACGCCAAATATGGTTGCAAAAGCTTAGGTAACCCCATCTCTTCACCATTCTACCACAACTCTATCCCCCACTTTCACCCCATTTCTACCCGCCCACCCGGCGTTAACCTCCAACATAGCATCAATAGCTGGCTGTGGCTGGTACACTTTAGGTGATTCGTTCACATCCACGGGAATATCTTCGGTTATTTCTACTACTTTATTATCAGCTATCCACACAAAATCCAACGGCAACTTCATCCCTTTCATCCAAAACCCATACTGCCCCGGTTGTTCAAAGATAAACACCATTCCCTCATCCTCCGCCAAGCTGTCTCTGCCCGCTAATCCCCGGCTTCTTGCTTCATCCGTATCCGCCACCTCCACCTTTATTTCTGCTTTTCCTATTTTCAATTTCTGCAAAATTTTCTGATCACTGACTACTGATAACTGATTACTAGTTGCCAGCGGCAACAACTTCCCTCCCGCCAACATCCCTACTACCACTGCCAAAATCAGGAAAAAGACAAATTTCTTCTGTGGCGCGTCCATATATATACCCATGATAACACTACCAGGCTCAAGCTGACGATTTTATTCACCGGCCAGCTTTCCAATCGCAGCCACTCCAGTCCAAATCTCCCCAAACCATACAAGCTTAAATATATCGCAAACAAATCCCCCTTCGCCCACTTCCGCCAGCTGGCGAACCGCCATACTATCCCAAATACCAATAGATTCCATATCGATTCATATAAGAATAGCGGATGAAAATAACCCGCCTCTTTCTCAATATAAACCCCCCACGGCAAGTTCGTCTGCTTACCGTAGAGTTCTTGATTAAACCAATTCCCCCACCGGCCGATAGCTTGCCCCAGCGGCAACCCCACCGCCACCACATCCAACCAACCCAAAAAATCCTGCTTATTCTTCCGGCAAAATAGCCATAACCCAACTATTCCACCTCCAATCCCTCCAAAAATCCCCAACCCGCCGGTCCACACCGCCGGAGCCAGAGCCAAATGGTCCCCATAGTACCACCACCAATCAATCACATGGTACAGCCTCGCCCCGATCACCCCCGGTATCACCACCCATGGCAAAGCTTCCCAAACGTCTTTTTTACGCGCCATGCGGCCAGCTACCCAAGTTCCCATCACTATTCCCGCCGTGATCATCAATCCGTACCAATTCATATCGTCCACAGCATCAGTATCACCCACATCACCGCCAGCCCGTAGCCAAACCACTTCGGCGCCACCAACTTACCCCGCCAAAAATCATAAGTCAGATGCAATCCCACTCCTAAGACTAAACCCGAAGCCCACCTACTCCCTGAAGAACTAATCGCAAACACCGCTACTACCAACCATACCATTGCCGCCAATTGTGTCCGCCAGACCAGCCCCAATTGCTTAAAATAAGCCAGCCTATCCAGCTCCAGCACCGCCCATCCCACCAACCCGCCGATGACCAACCACAACCAACCTGTCATTACACCATTCTACCACTCCCTGCACCCGACCAGATATAAGTACGTGAACTCGTTGCATACCTAAATTTTACCACCACTTTCGTAAGTTCTAAAGCGAATCCGAACAGTATAATGTTCGGATATGATTAAACA
>Ga0155074_158_pt1 | contig 20981 bp, 28 predicted proteins | sample RifCSPhighO2_01_FD_106042 | JGI IMG/M metagenome (GOLD analysis project Ga0155074, IMG submission 106042) | Candidatus Chisholmbacteria bacterium RIFCSPHIGHO2_01_FULL_48_12 | reverse complement strand
CCTTGCTCGTCGACACGATCGCTATACCTTGTCCCTGTAACACCCGGGGCAATTCCGCTACCTTCCGATACACCCTTCTCCCTGGTTTAGACACCCGCTTCACCTGCGATATCGCCGGCATGTGTTTAACATACTTAAGTTCAACCAGCAGCTGACGCTCTTTGCCTCGGCCAGTTACCGTCACTTTGGCTACATATCCATTTTTAGCTAAAATTTGCGCTACCATCTGTTTCCCTCGCGATGCCGGCATCGCTACTTGACTCCGGTTCGCGGCATAAGCATTTTTAATTCTCACTAATAAATCGGCTATCGGATCCATAATTTTACCAGCTAGCTTTAGTCACTCCGGGTAATTCCCCCCTGTGGGCCATTTCCCTAAAACACAACCGGCACAAGCCAAAATGGCGCATGTAACCTCGCGGTCGCCCACACACACTGCACCGGTTGTGCCTTCTGGTAGCATGCCCGGCCAACTTGGCAGCCTTGGCGATTTTACTTTTCTTGGCCATGACTCTCCTTGCTAAACGGTACTCCCAAAGCCTGAAGCAACTGCCGGGCCTCGCCGTCAGTTTTAGCGCTAGTAACCAGGGTTATCTCCAGACTCCGAATCTTGTCGATTGTATCATAAGTCAATTCGGGAAAAACGATCTGTTCCCTAAATCCCAGAGTATAATTGCCTTTGCCGTCAAAACTATTAGGATTGACCCCGCTGAAATCCTTGATCTGCGGCAACACCACGCTGACTAGTTTGTCTAAAAACTGGTACATCCTTTTGCCCCTCAAGGTTACCTTTAGCCCAATCACTTGACCTGCCCTGATCTTGAATTCGGCAATTGACTTTTTCGCCATCGCATCGGCGGGCTTTTGGCCCGTAATCAGGCCCAGCTGCGCCCTCATGCTCTCCAATGCCTTGTCTTGATACTGATCTTCGGCTATGCCCGTGTTAATCACTACCTTGTTCACCTTGGGTACGGCCATCACGTTATTTAGCCCCAACTCCTTGGCCAAAGCCGGCCTAATCTGCTGCTCATACCTCAACTGCAATCGGGGTGACTGTTTCATATTATCCCTCCGCATTTCCGACAAATGCGCTGTTTCACGCCGGTAGCGCTTACCTCAAATCCTACCCGGGTCGGTTTATTGCACTTGGCACAAATCACCGCCACTGCGGCGGTAGGCAATGGTCGCTCTAAACTTACTATTCCTCCCCGCTGCTCCTCACCCTTAGGCTTAACGTGCCGCTTGTATAAATTAACTCCTTTCACCACCACTTTACCCGTCTTTGCCACTACCCGGTCAATCTTACCCCGGCGACCCTTGTCTTTTCCGGCTGTGACTAATACGCTGTCACCTACTTTAAGTTTCATAATTTGCTCCTCACACCACCTCCACTGCCAAAGAGGCGATTTTAGTAAATCCGGCTTCCTTTACTTCCCGCGCAATCGGCCCAAAAATCCGCGTCCCCCGCGGATTTTTACCCGCCAAGCTATCAATAATTACCGCAGCATTGTCGTCAAACCGGATATAGCTCCCGTCTTTCCTTCTGGTCTCTTTCTTAGTGCGTACCACCACTGCCTTAACCAACTCGCCTACCTTAATCTGGCCTTGCGGATCTGCCTGGATCACCGACGCGGTCACCATATCTGCCACGTAACCAAACTTTCGCCTTGACCCACCGTGGACCAGTACCGTTCGCAGCGTTTTTGCTCCGGTATTGTCCGCTACCGCCATTTTACTTCTTAGTTGAATCATGACTTTATCTCCCCAATCTGCCAAGTTTTATGTCTGCTCACCGGCCTGATTTCCTTAATCACTACCACTTGTCCCGCCTGGGCCTTGCCCTCTGGATCGTGGACCAAATATTTTTTACTCCGCTTCACCGTCTTTTGATATATCGGATGTCGCCACGGCCTGTCTACCTCGACTACTGCCGTTTTTCCTCCTTTACTGCCGATCACTACCCCGGTGATAGTTTTCATGCTTGGTTCTCCTGGTTTTCCTGTAAATTAAGGTAAGTTTTTAATCTGGCCACCTCCTGGCGCTTTCTGCCTGGCGCCATCACATCTTTAGTCTGATTGGTTTGGACTTTAAGCCTAAGTTCTACTAACTCTTTCCTGGCCTCGGCCAGTTTCTGGTTTAACGCCTCTCGGCCCAACTGTTTTAGTTCTGCTTTAGCTTGTTTTTTCATCTTACCCCTTAGTCACAACCTTAGACTTAAACGGCAATTTATGGCCCGCTCGCGCCAATGCTTCCTTGGCCTCGCTTTCCGGAATGCCGGCGATCTCAAACAGCATTCTTCCCGGCCGAATCACCGCCACATACTGGTCAATGTCTCCCTTGCCCCCCCCCATACCTTGTCCGGCCGGCTTTTTAGTCACTGGTTTATCCGGAAATACTCGCAGCCAGGTTTTACCCGCTCTTTTGGTGAAGTGGACAATCGCTCTCCTGGCCGCTTCGATTTGCCGCGCCGTTAGCCAACCACACTCCATAGCTTTTAATCCGTATTCTCCAAATTCCACGTCTACCCCGCGCCCTGCCACGCCTTTCATCGACCCCCTAAATTGTTTCCGGTATTTTTGTCTCTTTGGTTGGAGCATTACTTTATTTCCTCCTCGCCTCGGTAAATCCACACCTTGACTCCGATATAACCGTACTTGGTCAAAGCCGGAGTTTGCGCGTAGTCAATATCTGCCCGGAGTGTTTGGGTAGGAATCGTCCCCCGGGCATACTTTTCCCTCCGCGAAATTTCTGCTCCCGCAATTCTACCAGATAAAACAATCTTAATTCCTTTAGCTCCCGCGTTCATCACTCGCTCCAGCGCCGTAGCCACCGCCCGCCGGTGCGGATATCGCTTCACCAGTTGTTCTACCAGTCTTTGGACTACCAACTGGGATGATAAATCCGGATTTTTTACCTCTTCTACCCGCAAATCTAACCTCAATGACCCCGGTTTTCCGGGGGTTACCTTGAGTAGTTTAGCCATCTGGAGCTTCAGTGCTTCCAGCGCCGCTCCCCCTCGCCCAATCACCACTCCGGGCCTGGAAACATGCACCGTTACTTGTACCGTTTTTAGCGATCGCTCAATTTCTGCTCGGGTAATTCCCGCCGCCTTAAGTTTATCCATCAGCCACATCCGTAACTTTCTGTCCTCCAGCATAAACTTCTGGTACTGTTTCTTGTCGGCGTACCAGCGCGACTTCCAGGTATACAAACCGCCGAGTCTAAATCCTAATGGATTAACTTTTTGTCCCATCGGGTTCTCCTTCCACCACCACTCTGATATGCGTCGTCCGTTTGGTTATCCCATGGGCTCGCCCTCGCGATACCGCCTGCCACCGCTTATACTTCCTCCCCTCATCCACATCAATCGCTTTAATTCTTAAGCTCTCCGGCGCCAGTTTATGGGTTTGGGTTGCATTCGCCACTGCTTGATTTAACACCGCCCCCAAAATTGCTGCCGTCCGCACCGTAGCAAACTTCAGCTGCTCTTGGGCTTGGGTTATCGGCAACCGCCGTACCATATCCGCCACCAGCCGGAGTTTTCGGGGCGTAGTATTAGCTAATTTTTGTTGCGCTTTAACCAGCATTGTCTCTCCTGTTTTTATGTCTTAGTCATGGTTCTCTTGGTTACTTTACCGTGACCTCTGAAAGTTCGCGTCGGGGAAAACTCGCCCAAGCAGTGTCCCACCATCGCCTCGGATACAAACACCTCTTTAAACACCTTGCCGTTATGCACCAAAAAGGTATGGCCCACGAATTCAGGCGGGATCTGGCTGTTTCGCGCCCAAGTTTTAATTGGTTCTTTGGTGCCTTGATTTTTTTGCTTGGCTACCTTTTTCATCAATTTTTCATCTACGTATGGCCCTTTTTTGCTTGACCGGCTCATCTTTACCCCTTTCTCCTCACTAAGGTATATTTATCCGAATACTTCTTGCGCGCTCTGGTTCTCTTGCCCATAGTCCGTTTACCCCAAGGCGTCTTGGGCGATTTCATTCCCACTCCCGATCTGCCTTCTCCTCCCCCGTGAGGATGAGCTGCCGGATGCATGGCTACGCCTCGGACTTGAGGCCTTCTGCCCTTATGTCTGGTCCAGCCGGCCTTACCACCCTTTATGGTCCTTAAAGCCGCGTTACCCACACTGCCCACCGTGGCGTAAGCCCGCCCCTTAATTAATCTCTGCTCCTTAGACGGCAATAACACCGTCACCCAACCCCCCTCTTTAGACTGTATCGCCGCTGCCTGGCCGGCTGCTCGCACCAGTTGTCCTCCTTTACCCGGCGTTATCTCCAAATTATGGATCGGCATCCCTACCGGAATTTTCTGAAGCGGCAAAGCGTTCCCCGTCTTCACTTCCGCTGTTTCACCGGCCGCGATCTTGGCTCCCACCGCTAATCCTTCTGGGGCCAAAATGTACCGCTTGTCTCCATCGGGATAGACCACTAGCGCAATATCGGCGGTTCGATTCGGATCATACTCTATTCCTGTCACCCGGCCCGCTATGTCTCGTTTATCCCGCCGCCAGTCTATCTTTCGCAAACTCCGCTTCTGGCCGCCGCCCCGGTGCCTTACCGTCACCTTGCCGCCCTGCCCTCGCCCGCCATGTTTCTGGAGTCGATATTTTTTCAAGCTCATTTTTCTTTACCCCCTGCTAATATTCCGATAGTCTGCCCAGCTTTGAGTTGCACCACTGCCTTCTTTTGTTCCCCCGTAGTTACTTTATTCACTTTAATCACATTGACCTTAAACTGTTCTTCTATCGCTCGTTTGATTTGCCCCTTAGTCGCCCGCCTATCCACTTCCAGGGTGAAGCGGTTTTTTTCCATTGCTTTCATGGCCTTTTCCGTCACTACTGGTCGTTTAATCACGCTACTTAAGTTCATCTCTTGCCTCCTCTGACATTACCACTGTTCCACCCCGCCATAATTCATAAGGGTTAGCATCTTGGGCGCGCATCACTTTTACTCCGGCAATATTGCGGCCGCCCTGCCTTACCAACTTAGCCTCCGCCGCTGCCGTTATCACTGTCACCTTTTGCCCCGCTTTATACCCCTTAACCACTTTGGCTAGCATCTTCACTAGAGCTTTGGTTTTGGGCTGGAGCGTGGTTAAATCCTTTACTACCACTATTTGCTTCTCCGCCTTTTTACGCTGCAGTATTGCCTTCAATACCAGCCCTTTCATCTTTTTGGGTAATTTCCGCCGATAATTCTCATTTCCTTTTGGTCCGTGAGCTATCCCGCCGCCCACGAATAGGGGAGCCTGCCGGTCACCGTGGCGCGCCTTTCCGGTCCCTTTTTGCCGCCAAATTTTTTTGCCCGAACCGGCTACTTCCCCCCTGGTTTTAGCATGCTTAGTGCCTTGACGCTGATTAGTGAGGTACACCTTGATGGCTTGAGCCAATAGTTGCGGACTCGCTTGGGTCATGCCTTTATCTCCTTAGTTATTTCTACCAGCCCCCCCTTGTTGCCCGGAATCACGCCCGTCACCCACAACTCTTGCTTCTCTGGATCAACTTTGACTACCTCCAAATTCCTTACCGTCACCCGTCCCCCTCCCATCCTGCCGGCCATTTTTTTACCCTTGTGGACCCGGCCCGGGTCCGTCCCCTGGCCAATCGATCCCGGCGCCCGCCACCGGTCCGACTGACCATGAGTTTTAGGTCCGCCTTTAAATCCCCACCGCTTGACTACGCCCATAACCCCCCGGCCGCGGCTTGTGCCCGCCACTTTCACTCTGTCACCTGGCTTCAATATTGTCTGGGGCTCAATTACCTCATTTACCTTAATCCCCTCTATATCCTCTCCTCTAATCTCTCTTTTTTTGCCCCCAAAACTAACTTGGATGGCTTGGTAGCCATCCTTATCTTGAGTTTTGATTTGGGACACGGTCATGGGAAGAGTCCGGATAATCGTCACCGGCAACCTCATCCCGGACTCAGTCCAGGTTTGTTCCTGATTAAATTTGGTACCCCAAAATGTGTTTACTATCATCTGCTCTCAAGCAATAAAAAAGAGTGCCCCAGGGCACTCTTTCCTTGCGCCCCCTAAATTGTGCCCCCGTTTTTGTTCTACGGTTGCCCTGTCATTGCCCCTATTCTACCAGAGAACCCCCCAAACTTCAAATTCAAAGAAGCCCTACATCTTAATCTCAATCCCCGCCCCGGCCGGCTATCTTTTTCTTAGCAACTTCAAAAACTCTGCTTTGGTTTTGCCGGTTTGACGGATAATGTTCATCAATGTCCCTCGAGGCAAAGTTGCCCCAGCGTGTACAGGCAAGGATACTAAGGCTCCGTCTGTTTCCCGCTTGAAAATCAAATGACTGCCCTCTTTGCCTCGTTCGTAGAAACCTAGTTTACGAAGCAGAGGAATGAGTTTACGCGACCGCAGGATAGGCAGTTTCTCGCCCATAATCAACCACTCCGGCGCTTAATTCTTGTTTTACCGCTACCACCATCTGTTTAACAATTACGCCTTTTTTAACTCTGACCTTTTTATCAGCCGGAATTAGCTCACCCTCATCAAGTAGCGTAGACAAATATAGCTCCATCGCTTCCTGAATCATATACTCCGCGTGAGTTAAACTTTCTCCAAAAGTTAAACAACCCGGCAAAGCCGGTACCGATACATTATAGGTTTCTTTAGTCCTTGGCTCCTTCTCAAATAGGACCGTAAATTTATAAAACTTCACTTTTCCTCCGATCATGAAGTAAATTCTATCACCACTTACATCTTAATCTCAATCCCCACCCCGGCCGGGAGTTCCAAGTGCATTAGCGAGTCGATCGTCTTGCTGGTAGGGTCAATAATGTCAATCAGCCGCTTATGAGTCAGTATCTGGAAATGCTCCCGCGCGTTCTTATCTACATGGGGACTCGTCGTCACCGCGATTAGTTTCCGCCTGGTGGGTAAGGGCACCGGACCGACTACTTTTGCTCCCGTAGCCAGAGCTGTTTCTAAGATTTTCCGGGCTGCCTCATCAATTACCCGATGGTCAAATGCCTTTAACCGGACTCGAATGCGTCCCGTAGCCATGTTAAACCAAAATCTTAGTTACTACTCCCGCTCCCACCGTGTGTCCGCCCTCTCGAATCGCAAATCGAATTCCTTCTTCCATAGCTACCGGTTGGATTAATTTCACCGTCATCTTGGCATTATCTCCCGGCATCACCATCTCCACTCCTTCAGGTAGCTTAATCTCACCGGTTACATCCGTAGTCCTGATATAGAACTGGGGCCGATAACCAGTAAAGAACGGTGTATGCCGACCTCCTTCTTCCTTAGTCAGGATATACACTTCAGCCTCAAATTCCGTATGCGGTTTGATACTCCCGGGCTGGGCTAATACCTGACCCCGTTCTACATCGTCTTTTTCGATCCCCCGCAGTAAAATTCCTACATTGTCTCCGGCTTGACCCTGATCCAACTGCTTTCTGAACATTTCCACCCCCGTGACTACAGTTTTCTTCGCCTCTTTAGCCAAACCCACAATCTCGATCTCCTCGTTAATTTTAACTTTACCTCGCTCAACTCTTCCGGTTACCACCGTACCCCGGCCCTTAATCGAAAATACGTCCTCAATTGCCATTAAGAACGGCTTATCGATATCCCTGACCGGAGTCGGAATTTCCTCGTCCACTGCCTTCATTAATTCCAAAATTTGCTTTTCTGCTTCAGCGTCACCCTCGAGCGCCTTGAGGGCCGAACCGCGGATCACCTTAATTTTGTCTCCCGGATACTCATATTTCGACAGCAATTCCCGAATTTCCACTTCTACCAAATCCAGTAACTCGGCGTCATCTACCGCATCCACCTTATTTAAGAACACCACCAAAGCCGGCACATTGACTTGGCGCGCCAATAAAATGTGCTCTCTGGTCTGGGGCATCGGCCCATCCGTCGCCGCCACTACCAGTATCGCCCCGTCCATTTGCGCCGCCCCGGTAATCATATTTTTGATGTAGTCAGCGTGACCCGGAGCGTCAATGTGAGCATAGTGCCGCTTCTCAGTCCAATACTCCACATGGGTAATGTTAATGGTTACCCCTCTCGCCTTCTCCTCCGGCGCGCTGTCAATTTGGTCAAACTTTAAGGCTTGAGTTTTATTTCCCGGTTGCTTCGACAATACCTGGGTAATCGCCGAGGTTAACGTTGTCTTACCGTGGTCTACGTGTCCAATTGTCCCCACATTAATGTGGGGGAGGCTTCGATCAAATTTTTGCGCGTCTGCCATATATAACTTTTATAATGCTTATATCGATTATAACGATTATTTTTACTAAATCAAGACCTAAGTTGTGCCACCAACGGGGCAGCAATATTAGCCGGCACCTCCTGGTAGTGCGACGGCTCCATATAATAAGCTGCCCTGCCCTTAGTCATGCTCCGTAATATCGTGGCGTAACTCGCCAGCTCTGCCAGGGGCACTAAAGCCGTAATCACCCGCACTTTTCCTCGCTGATCCGTCCCCAAAATCTGGGCTCTTTTACTGGATAGGTCACCGATCACATCGCCCATAAATTCTTCCGGGGTTGTTACCTCCACCTTCATAATCGGTTCCAGTAACACCAAGTTGGCCTGCTTTACTGCCGCTTGCAACGCTATGCTGCCGGCAATCTTAAACGCCATTTCCGATGAATCCACTTCGTGGAAAGTGCCGTTATACAAAGTTACCTGCATGTCCACCAACGGGTATCCGGCCAACACCCCGTTTTCCATCGCCTCTTTGACTCCTTTTTCTACTGCCGGAATAAACTCTCGCGGAATGGCTCCGCCCTTAATCGCATTCACAAATTCGTACCCCTCGCCCCGCGATTTGGGTGCTATGCGTAAGAAACAATGGCCATACTGACCCCGCCCCCCCGACTGTCTGATATATTTACCCTCTGCCTCCGCTTCGCGGGTGACGGTTTCTTTATAAGCTACCTGGGGTGCTCCGGTATTAGCCTGGACATTAAACTCTCTCTTCATCCGGTCTACCAAAATCTCCAGATGTAATTCTCCCATGCCTGAAATCACCATCTGTCCTGTTTCCGGATTGGACTTGATCTTAAATGTCGGATCTTCCTCCGCCAACCTGTTCAAAGCATAACCCATCTTTTCCTGGTCCACCTTCGTCTTGGGTTCTATCGCCAACGAAATCACCGGCTCGGTAAATTCAATCCCCTCAAACGTGATCGGATGATTAGCATCACATAGCGTATCACCAGTCCCGGTGTGTTTAAATCCGACCACCGCCACAATTTCTCCCGCTATCGCCTCACTGATTTCTTCCCGGTCATTAGCGTGCATCAGTAGCAGTCGTCCCACTCGTTCTTTTTCTCCTTTAGTCGCATTAGCCACATAACTGCCCGCCGCCACTTTCCCTGAGTAAATTCTCATATAAGTTAGCTTACCTACATGCGGATCAGTTTGAATCTTAAACGCCAACCCCGCTACCGGCTCATTCACGTCCGGTTTCCGCTCTTCGGCTGCACCGGTTTTGGGATTCTCCCCTTTAGCCGGTGGTACATCCACTGGCGCAGGCAAATACTCTACCACGCCGTCGAGCAACGGTTGCACCCCCTTGTTGCGCAAAGAGGACCCGCAGAATATCGGCACCAACTTGTAAGCAATCGTCGCTCGCCGCAAGGCTGCCTTCAATTCTGGCACCGTCAACTCTTCACCGGCTAAATATTTTTCCAACAATCCATCATCAGTTTCGGCGATCTTTTCAATCAATTTATGCCTGGCTTCATCTACCATAAGTTTCAACTCGTCAGGTACTGGCCTGCGACTATATTTGGCTCCGGTTTCATCGCCTTCCCAGATCACCGCCTCTTGTTCCAGCAGCAACACTACCCCCTTGAAAGTTGACTCCACTCCTATAGGTGTTACCATCACTGCCGGTTTAGCTCCCAGCTTGTCTTCAATATCTGTGACCGTATGCGCCAAATCCGCTCCGATTTTATCCATCTTATTGACAAAACAAATCCGCGGCACATGGTATTTGTCGGCCTGATGCCACACCGTTTCCGACTGCGACTGGACCCCTTCCTCCGCGTCTAACACCGTCACCCCTCCGTCCAGTACCCGCAAAGATCGCTCCACTTCCGCCGTAAAGTCCACGTGTCCCGGCGTATCGATAATATTAATTCTCACCGGCTCTTGAGGGAACAAACCGCTTGTCCCATTCGACGGAGTCCAGAAAGTAGTCGTCGCCGCCGATACAATGGTAATTCCCCGCTCTTTTTCCTGCTCCATCCAGTCCATCTGAGTCGTGCCCTCATCAATATCCCCGATTTTGTAACTTTTACCGGTGTAATACAAAATTCTCTCGGTCGTCGTCGTTTTCCCGGCGTCAATATGAGCAATAATCCCTATATTGCGAATCCGGTTCATGGGTAAATTCCGATCCACAGTCGCTTTACTAGCCATAATTTCTCCCTACCAGCGGAAATGACTAAATGCCTTGTTAGCTTCTGCCATCTTGTGGAAAGTCAACTTCTTTTGCACCGCTCCACCCGTGCCCTTGACCGCGTCCGTAATCTCTGCCGCCAATTTATCGGCAAAGCTTTTGTAGTCTTTGTTGGGCCGTTTACCCGCTTCGATCACCAACCATCTGACCGCCAAAGAACTCCCTCGCAGTCCCCTTACCGGTACCGGCACCTGATAAGCGGCTCCACCTACCCGCCGGCTTCTAACCTCCATTTGAGGCGTAATCTGTTTAATGGCTTGCTCCAGTGCCGCCAGTGGTTCTTGCTCGCTCTTCTGTTTTACCACATCCAGCGCTCGATATACCAAGCTTGCAGCTACACTTTTTTGGCCATCGCGCATTACCCGATTAATTAATTTAGCCACTTGTCGGCTGCTGTATTTGGGATCCGGTTCTACTTGTCTGATTTTAGCCTTTTTATCTCTAGCCATTAGCTTCTCCCTTAGCCTTCTTGGCTCCATACAAAGACCGGCTGGTCGTCCGCTTTTGCACTCCGGTGGTATCGTATTTGCCCCTGACGATGGTGTACTTGACTCCCGGTAAATCTTTCACCCGCCCCGACCTGACCAGTACGATCGAGTGTTCCGCTAAACTATGACCCTCACCTGGAATGTAGGCCGTTACCTCCTGCCGGTTCGACAACCGCACCCTGGCCACCTTGCGTAGCGCCGAGTTCGGCTTTTTGGGGGTCATGGTTTTTACCAAAATACACACCCCCCGCTTTAACGGGTTAATCGTGCGCACCATTTTCCGGTCCTTGGCATTATAGGATCGCCGCAATGCCGTGGCCTTGATTTTTTTGGCCTGCTGCTTGCGCCCTTTTCTGATGAGTTGATTGATTGTAGGCATAAATAAAAAAGCGGTCAAAACCGCTTTTCCTTTCGGTTTCGCATTACTCCCCCTCATAGCCTTTTGGCGACGGGGGGCCGACCCCTTCATGCGATTCAACTAGACGTATCTTACCACTTGAAGGAATTTACCGCAAGCCTGGTAGAATATCAAGGTTTCGTTTGTACCCAGTCTTCAGTGTCTTCAATGTACCTATCGTACCAGGGGTGATCCCTGGTAATGATTAATGGTCCCCGTGGAATAGCGGTATCCATTCGTGGCTGAAATTGAGCAGCAGTCAAATCTATCCTCTCTCCAGTAGGTTTTTCATTCCAGGTGTGAGGGAAAGATCTGCCACCAATTAGAACTGGGTGATCCATTCGAAATACACCACTTACCCTTCTTAGTCCTTGTTCTTTCTCGATTCTTATTGCTACGTCTTTACAGTACAACAAAGGAAATCTAGTTTTTGTGGAAAATTCGTCGTAAAGAGCCTGTAAGTATATTGAAAAGTCTTGTTCGTATTCACTTGACATAAAAATTTACGCTTCAATCTGCGCTCGGTCGGCTTCGGTGGGAATGAGTCGGCCGATGATCACGTTCTCTTTCATGCCCATTAAGTTATCCACATCGCCCCGCACCGCCGCGTCGGTCAGGATATTAGTAGTTTCTTGGAACGACGCCGCCGACAACCAAGATGCGGTGAATAACGAAGATCTGGTTACTCCCAAAATGATCACTTGGGCCGTAGCCGGATCACCTCCGGCAGCTAACACCCGTTCATTTTCTAGTTCAAATATGGTTTTTTCCACTATATCTCCCGGCAACAAAGTCGTATCTCCGGATTCTTCAATTTTTACCTTATCGCTCATTTTCCGGATAATCACTTCAAAGTGCCGGTCATTAATCGGAATCCCTTGTGATTCATACACTTTCTGAATTTCTCCCAGCAGGTACAGTTGGGCTGGAAGTAATCCCTGAACCTTCAACACTTGACGTACATCCACAGACCCCTCAGTCAACTGCATCCCCGCTGGGACCAGATCGCCCGTCTTAAACCGGATAGCCAGTGTCAACGGCACCCAATACTCTCTTTCCTCTCTGGGTTTAGTCTGGGTTCTTATCGTTACCCGATAACCCCGATCAGTTTCCTCCACCTTCACTTTTCCGGCAATTTCACTCAAAGGCGCCATTAGTTTAGGTATCCTGGTCTCAAACAACTCTTCCACTCTGGGTAAGCCTTGGGTCACATCCAAACCCACAATTCCCCCGGTGTGCTTTACCCGCATGGTCAACTGGGTTCCCGGTTCACCGATTGACTGGGCTGCCACGATGCCTACCGGTCCCCCCAAAGTTACCAACTTTCTGGTCGAAAAGTCCCACCCGTAACAGCGGGCACACACCCCAAATCTACTTTGACAAGTCAATACCGACCGCACCCACACCGACTCAATGTTATTTTTTTGGATTTCGGCTACCAAATCATCGGTAATGATCTCTCCTGCTTTCACGATTACTTTTACACTTTTATGCTTTGTTACTTTTACGCTTTTTACTGCCACCCTCCCCAACAGTCTCTGGGCCATAGCCTGACCCCTAAAACCGGTCTTAGTAATCTCCATACCCGCTTTGGTACCACAATCCTCTTGGCGCACAATCGCGTCGTGGGCCACGTCCACCAACCGCCGCGTCAAATATCCCGCGTCTGCAGTCTTTAATGCCGAATCAGTCAGGCCTTTTCTCGATCCTCGCGTACTCGTCACGTATTCGAAAACTGACAACCCCTCTCGGAAATTAGACTTAGTTGGCAGCTCTACAATTTTACCTAAAGGATCTACCACCAAACCTCGCATGGCCGCCAACTGCTTTACCTGGTCTTTAGATGCCCGCGTTCCCCCCGAATCGATGATCAATTTGACGCTATTCTCCGGTCCAAAATTATCCCAGGTCCGGTCCGCGATCTCATCAGTCGTATCCATCCACACCTCATTAGTCAACCGTCGCTTTTCTTCTTCGGTAATCAAACCCATCTTGAAGTTAGCTTCAATCTCCGCGGCTTTCCGGTTAGCTGCCCCAATCAACTCACTTTTTTCCTTAATCTGGGTGCAGTCAGACACCGCTACCGACAACCCCGAAATGGTTGCTCCATAAAAGCCCAAATCTTTCAATTTATCAATCAACCCTGCCACTTCCTCGTTGCCATAAATTGATAGAGCTTTTCTGACTAAGGCCTTAATTGCCCCCGCGGTTACCGGCTCATTCACGAAGCGCAAGGCTTCCGGCAAGATGTCATTAAACATTAACCTGCCCACCGTAGTTTCCACCATCTTACCGGCGATATACACCCTGATCGGCTGGCGTAAATCAATCTTCTCCACTTGTTGTGCCGCCATGGCTTCTTGGATTGTCGCCAATACAGACGGCCACGGTTTAAGGTCTTGGTTAATACTGGTCAGGAAATAGCATCCCAAAGCCATTTCCTTATTCGGTACGGTAATCGGCGCCCCGTCAGCCGGTTTCAGCAAGTTTTGGATCGGCACCATTTCCTTAGCCGCTTCTTCTCTAGCCCGATTTCCCAACGGTACATGCACTGCCATTTGATCTCCATCAAAATCAGCGTTAAATCCGGTACACACGCACGGATGGATTCTAATCGCGTTGCCCTCAATCAGTATCGGATAAAACGCCTGAATTCCCAGCTTGTGCAACGTCGGCGCCCGGTTTAACAGCACCGGGTGATTCTTGGTAATTTCCTCCAAAATGTCATATACCTCCGGCAACCCTCGCTCTAATACATGCTTAGCCGACTTCACGTTCGGCGCTATACCCCTAAAGATCAATTCCCGCAACACATACGGCTTAAACATCTCTAGAGCCATATCTTTAGGTATGCCGCACTGGGTCAATTTTAATTCTGGTCCGACCACGATCACCGATCGCCCCGAATAGTCCACCCGCTTGCCCAACAAATTTTGCCGGAATCTGCCCTGCTTACCTCGGAGCATGTCTGACAACGATCGCAGTTCTTTCACCCGGCGTTGCCGTCTGGTTTTTGATTGCGCCGCGTCGATTAAAGCATCCACGGCTTCCTGTAACATCCGCTTTTCGTTGCGTAAAATGATTTCCGGTGCCCCCAAGTCCATCAGATGCTTCAACCGGTTGTTGCGGTTAATCACTCGCCGATACAAATCATTCAGGTCCGACGTAGCAAATCTGCCTCCCGATAACTGCACCATCGGCCGCAAATCAGGGGGGATTACCGGCAGTGTTTTGATGATCATCCACACCGGGTCAATTCCCGCCTGTTTCATCCCCTCTACCACCCGCAGTCGTTTAGTGGCCTTAATTCTTTTTTGCCCCGTAGCGGTGGTAATCTCCTCTCTAAGTTTCACCACCAACTTATCCACGTTAATCGACTCAATTAACTCCACCAATGCCTCCGCCCCCATCCCCACCTTCATATAATCAGTCGCCTCATACTCCCACAACTTCAAGTACTCATCTTCAGTCAGCAGTGCCCCCTTCTTCAGTCGTTTCACCATTCCAGTCAAAGTTTTAAATACTTCTTCAGCGCGGGTCTGCTCGGTGATCAAGTCGTCTCGTACCGTTTGGACGGCCCTCTTAGTTTTTAACCGTTGCTCTTCGCCAGTTAAATCCCGCTGCTCTTTGGTTTTAACCCTCCCCGCCACTGCCTTAATTGCCTGCTTACCTTCCTGTTCCAATTGCCTGATTTTTTCTTCCGCTTCCTGCTTTAACTCCGCCTTTTTCTGCTTGAGTTTCTCTTCCAGGGTTACTAGCACCTGACCCCGTCGCTCTAGATCCACCTGCAGCACCGCGTACTTAGCAAAATAAATCACGCTGGTCAAATTCCGGGGCGACATATCCAAAAGCAACGACAGTTTGGATGGCGCCCCCTTAAAGAACCACACGTGGGCTACCGGACATGCCAAATTAATATGACCCATTCTTTCCCGCCTCACCTTGCTTTGGGTCACCTCTACCCCGCATTTATCACAAATAATCCCCCGGTAGCGAATCCGCTTATACTTACCGCAGTAACATTCCCAATCTTTAGTCGGCCCGAAAATCCGTTCACAGAACAAACCGTCTTTTTCCGGTTTCAGGGTCCGGTAATTAATTGTTTCTGGTTTTAATACTTCGCCATGAGACCAGCCCCTGATGTCCTCGGGCGAAGCCAATTGCAGTTTCAACGACTTAAAGTCAATTAGGCTTCTCATCACTGGCTGCCTCCACAGCCACATCTTCTACTGCTTCAATCGGTTCTTCTTTCTCCACTGCCTCAATCGGCACCACGTTAAGCGACAAGCTGTTTAATTCCTTAATCAACACCTTGAATGATTCTGGGATAGTTGACTCGGGAATTTCTTCTCCCTTCACAATCGCTTCAAAGGCCTTAGCCCGCCCCACCACGTCGTCGGATTTTATCGTCAGCATTTCTTGTAAGCTGTGAGCCGCTCGGTGCGCCTCCAGGGCCCACACTTCCATCTCTCCCAACCGCTGCCCACCCATTTGCGCCTTGCCCCCCAGGGGTTGTTGTGTCACCAACGAGTATGGTCCGGTAGAACGGGCGTGCGTTTTGTCCTCTACCATATGGCTCAACTTCAAGATATAAGCTATGCCTACGGCCGCCGGTTGGGCATAAGCTTGGCCGGTTCTACCGTCGTAAAGCATTACTTTTCCAGAAGCGGGTATGCCCGCCGCAGTCATTTTCTCCACTATCATCTCTTCGGGCACTTTCTCAAACGCCGGTACTGCCACCTTAAACCCTAAACTTTGCGCCGCCCAGCCCAGATGGGCTTCGAGCAACTGCCCCAAATTCATCCTCGCCAACACCGACAACGGCGAGATGATGACATCTATCGATGTGCCGTCAGCCAAATGAGGCATGTCTCCCACCGGCACAATTTTGGAAATTACCCCTTTATTGCCATGTCTCCCCGCCAGCTTGTCTCCCACCGTCACTTTCCGCAATTGGGCTACGCGCACAATCACCTTTTGGTTCACTCCCGGATCCAGTTCATCTCCTTCTTCTCGCTTTAAACTTCTCACGTCAATCACCGTCCCAAACTCCCCATGCGGCATCCGCAGGGACGTGTCCCGTACTTCTCTGGCCTTTTCTCCAAAAATTGCCCGCAACAAACGCTCTTCTGCCGTTAGTTCCGTTTCTCCCTTGGGGGCAATTTTACCTACCAGGATATCATTCGGGCCGACTTTACTGCCCACTACCACGATTCCATCTTCACCCAAGTTCTTCAAATCAGACTCACCTACATTGGGAATGTCTTTAGTTAACTCCTCCGGTCCTAATTTGGTATCCATTACTTGCGCTTCATACTCATTGATGTGAATCGACGTCAGTAAATCTTGCCGCACCAACCGGTCAGAAATAATCACCGCATCCTCATAACCTAAACCGTCAAACGCCGTATAGGCAATCAGCAAGTTCTGTCCCAAAGCCAGCTCTCCGTTTTGCGCCGCTGGCCCGTCAATAATTATCTGCCCCGCTTTTACCTGCTGACCCAAAGCTACCAACGGCCTTTGGGAATAACAAGTCGACTGCGCCGTGCGCACAAACTTACTCAAGGTGTAAATTTCTCGGTCCCCTTTAATCGTAATATTTTCCCGCACATCCGTTTTAGCTGCCTCCGCCAACTCCCGCTTTTCCGGGCTCTTAACCCTGATAACTATTTGCCGGCTATCCATTTTGATTACTTTGCCCCCATGGCGGGCTTTTACCGTTCGATTCATGGCCTCTGCCACTGCTTGTTCCATCCCCGTTCCTACCACCGGAGCCTCCGGTTTTACCAATGGCACAGCCTGGCATTGCATATGAGTCCCCATCAAAGCCCGGTTAGCTTCATCATGGGCAATAAACGGAATCAATGATGCTGCCGTGCCCACCACTTGGCGCGAGACTACGTCAATAAACTCGACCTGTTCCACCGAAGCCTCCAAAAACTTGCCCTGGTATCTCACTGGTACCCACTGGTCAGTAATGTACCCCTGCGAATCGATGCCTACTTCCGCATGAGTAATATAGTGCTCCTCTTCTTCGTCAGCTGCCAGGTACACGATCTCATCATTGACCTGCATCTTAGTTTGCTTACCTGACTTGACCCGGACTACTCGCCGGTAGGGTGTTTCCAAAAATCCGTACTCATTGACTTTAGTATAAAGAGTCATGTAAGTTACCAACCCGATATTAGGCCCTTCCGGGGATCTGACCGGACAAATCCGGCCATACTGGCTGGTATTAATGTCCCGCATCGAAAAAGACGCCCGTTCCCGCGTTACCCCTCCCGGCCCCATCACCGATAACCGCCGCAGGTTATCAATTTCCGCTAGGGGATTAGTCTGATCTAAAATCGTTGACAATCGGTTGCGGCGGAAAAATTCGCTCATAGTGGCGATTACCGGCCGGGCATTTACCAATACGCTCGGGGTGATCAGTTCATCGGTTTTAGTCAAACTCATCTTTTCCCGAATCGATCGCTCCAGCCGCAACAAGCCTGTCCTAAACGCCGTCTCCATCACTAGTTCCCCGACACACCGGACTCGCCGATTGGATAAGTGATCGATATCATCCACCTTACCTTTACCATTTTGCAACCCAATCAGGTACTTCACCACCGCGACTATATCCTCAACCTGCAACACCTGCTTTTCCGGTACGTTGGGGATTGACACGCCCAATCTGCGGTTCAATTTATACCTGCCCACCTTACCCAGTTGATACCGCCGCTGGTCAAAAAACATTTCCCGCAGCAAGTTTTCAGCGTTTTCCAGCACTGCTGGCTCGCCCGGCCGCAACCTCTGGTAAACATCAATGATCGCTTCTTGTCTGGATTTAGTCGCATCTTTGGCCATAGTGGCGGCGATGTATTGCCGTTGCTTATCCGTATCCACATCTGCAAAAGTAATCGCCAGCTCTTCGTCGCTGCCTATCCCGATCGCCCGCAGTAAGGTAGTCACCGGTAATTTTCTGGATCGATCTACCTTGACACTGATCACGTCGTTTCTGCTTACCATAAACTCCAACCACGAACCCCTTAAAGGGCGCAGTTCAGCCTGGTACAACATCCGGCCGGTACTGGGATCTACGCTTCCGGAATAAAAAACGCCCGGAGACCGGACGAGTTGACTTACCACTGCCCGTTCTACCCCATTAATAATAAATGTCCCTACTTCAGTAATTTGGGGCATGTCTCCCAAAAATACTTCCTGTTCCACCACCTCGCCGGTGACTAAATTAGTTAAGCGTGCCTTAGCCTTCAGCGGCGCCTCATAAGTTACGCCTTTTTCTTTAGCAAATACCGGAGTGCATTTAGGTGCACCAAAACTCTGCCCCCCTAGTTCCAGCTGCCAGGCTTTACCGGTAAAATCCTTGACCGGTGAAATGCCAGCTAAACCCTCCTTGATGCCTTCGGCCAAAAACCAACGGTAAGATTCCTGCTGCACCGCCGTTAAATTTAAGGGAGGTAAAATGCTAACTTGCTTGCCCCAATATTGACGTGAAGCTACGGATGTCATCGGCTCTTTTTTAGCAGGCATGAACAATAAAAATGGCGTACACCAACTACGCCACTTCTGCGGCTAATCTCTAACTGACCTCTTATTATAACCACCTGAAAGTTTCTGTCAATACCCCAAATATCGATCGATATTGGCCTGATGTTCTTCCAAAGTCTTGGCCGGGTGAATTTCGCCTTCTGCATCATGCAGGTAATAAACATAAGGTGTATCTTGGGCTTGCCTGACGGCAGTAATCACCGCTAATCCTGGGTTGGCGATAGGGGCGGGCGGTAAGCCCGCATAGATATAGGTATTAAACGGAGACTTGAGCTGTTTATCAACGGCCTTTGGCGTTGGCCACCAGTCGGTTGGCCCCCCTAAAATAAACTGGAGGCTGGCGTCCGCGTTCAGGCCCATATTTAATTTCAGCCGCTTCAGCAGTATTGCCGCCACCAACTTTCGGTCCGCTTCACCCTTAGCTTCCCGTTCTACAATCGAAGCCAAAATTACCATATCTCTGTCTATCACCCCCACTTTTTTCCGGAAAGTTTCGGTCAACAATTTAACTACCGCTCCAGCCGAAGCTTCTTGGGGCATTAGATACGTATCCGGAAATAAATATCCTTCTTCAGCCGCGCTTAATCTGATAAATTCTCCGGCGTCAAAACTGTCAGATAAATTTTCCGCCAGCCTCTGCGCCATCTGTTCCCGCCGCCACCCCTCGGGTAAAGTTATCCATACATCCAAACTACCATGAGTCAACCCGGTCACCACCTCTGCCAAACTCATCTTGCCGTCCAAGCGAAAATCCCCGGCTTGGATGCTCTTACTTACCCCCAACTTCATCACCATTAATTTGAACGCTGCCACCGACTTGATTAACTTAGCTTGTTGTAGCTGCCGCCCAATGTCATCAATCGCCGCCCCACGGGCTACCACTATCACTGTCGGTCCCACTTCACCCACCGGCGCTGTGGCCCACTTCCACCAAATCAATAAACCAATAAGTACCAATAAACCAATAAATACCAATAATCCAATTATTCGCCGCACCCTATACCTCTTCAAACAACGCCCGCCGGTACTTGCCCGTGGCCCGATCATGGATAAAAATCCGCCCGCATTTGCACACCACTTTTTCCATTCCGTCTTTTCTGGGGGTGGCTTTGCCTTTCGCCAGCTGCATCCCACACCCCACACACTGACCTCGGGACAATAACCATGCCTGCACCGGCGCAATAATATTCTTAAACATCTATTATTGTCATTCTAGCACATTTTGTTATCTGTCAAATTACCCAAGCTTAGGTGTATAATCATATCATGGCAAAAGCAAAAACAGCCAAAATCCTTCAATTTCGGGTAGTCATTGAACAAGACGAAAATGGTTGGTACGTGGCTTCTGTACCGGATTTAGCCGGTTGCTATACCCAAGGCAAAACACTCGAACAAGTCAGACAGCGCATCCGAGAAGCCATTGAATTAGTCTTGGAATCAGAAAAAAATGTTGTGGATACTTCAATTAGTCCTTGTCCTCGTTTCTTTGGTATAGAGGACATAACTATCTATGCCTAGATTATCGCCGATAAGAGGACGCGATTTGGTGACGATTTTAAAAAGGCTTGGGTTTAAAGATGTAGGGCAAAGGGGCAGTCATTTGCGCTTAGTACATTTTGATGGCCGCAAAACCACCGTACCCTTGCATAGCGGTGAAACAATTGGCAGGGGACTGCTGCGAAAAATTTTGCGTGATGTTAATTTAACTCCTGAAAAATTTAGAAGACTCAAATAATCCCGTCCAGCCAATCCTGGAGCATCACTGCTGCTTGGTAGGCGTCCTGGGGCTGACTCCTAAACTGGCGCGATTTATGCTTTAATCGCTCACCAGCCTCGTGGGAACTCAAAGTTTCATCGTAAAACTCTACTCTTAATCCCGCCCGCCGCAACTGTTCCCCAAAACTTCGACTCTTTTGAGCCATGCTCTGTTCTGATATGCCCACTACCACCCTCTCCGCTTGATACTTTTCCGCCCATTGCTTGATCGCTTCTATTGCATCCGGACCACTGTTTACCACCGCTACCGGCTCCGCCAGCGCTGCATCAGTTACCGCCACCCCAATTCGTTTTTCCCCGTAATCCACGCCCAAAGT
>Ga0155074_139_pt1 | contig 38053 bp, 34 predicted proteins | sample RifCSPhighO2_01_FD_106042 | JGI IMG/M metagenome (GOLD analysis project Ga0155074, IMG submission 106042) | Candidatus Chisholmbacteria bacterium RIFCSPHIGHO2_01_FULL_48_12 | reverse complement strand
GCCGGATGCTCAAATACGCTCAATTTCAGTTTTTTAGCTACCGCCACGGTCTCGTCGGTGGATCCGTCATCCACCACGATAATTTGCGCCGCCAGATTTTTGGGGATGTCAGCCATAGTTTTTTTAATCGTTCGAGCCGCGTTGTAAGCCGGCATCACTATGACAACTTTGGGTGTTTTAGCCATAAAATTAATAATACTCCAATTGTCATTAGACTTATCATATTACCCACGACCATGGCGGGAGTTTGACGGTAAATTAAACCAATCAGGTAATTTCCGGGGCCAAGTTTAACTCTAGGCACACCATCACTTAAAACAGACTTAATATTTTGAGACTGACCATCAACCGTCAGGGTCCAGCCGGGAAAATAAATAGTATTAAGTTGCACCTGCGTCTCCGTCTGCGCCTGGACCGTCACTAGCAGTTGGTCAGGTGCGGACCGGTTAACAGTAATATCGGCGCTGCCGGAAACGACTTCAGCTTCAGGCAGATTCTGGCGCTTGAGCAGAGCTTGGCTCACAAAAACCGACTGATACTCGTCATAACTATTGGAAGTGCCCCGATACGCAGCTAATTGACTATCAGGATAATCAATATATTTATTGACGCGCAAATAATTGCGGTTGTTATAGACAGCCAAAATAACTAAACCAACCACGACGGTGATTCTAACCACCGATTTAAGACGAGTAATCACAAAACCGGCCAAAGCGGCAGAGGCGAAAATGGCCACGGCTAAAAACCGCCAGGGAATATCTACCACCCAATAATTCTTAACTAGGCTATTCCAGATACCACTGGAAGCATCCAGCATCATACCCATCGCCACCAGAAAACTTAATATTAAAGCAGCGGCGATAAATTCAAAATTTACCGCCAGAGCTACCAGCGCCACCCCGATCACCAGCCATTGAGCCAGGCCGACTTGAAACGACATGCCGTCGTTAGCCGTACCGACTTGAGAGAAAGTATAACCCCAGGGAGAATAGACTAATTGCTTCAGGGTCACAAAGTGTTCGGCGTAAAAATGACGGTTTAAACCCTGAACATCCGCCCGGTGAATTAAGGCAGGTAATAAATAGTAACTGGCCAGACCTAAAGCTAAAATAGCCATTAGCATGTAGCGTGTAGCCAGAAGTAATTTATTTTTAGCCCTAATCAACTGAGATGTACCAGACAGAATTATCACCGGCAGAAAAATTTGAGTGGCCATGACATGAGACAGCACTAAACCGGCAAAACTTAGAGCGCCTGCCACGACGCGTTTTCGAGTCAGAAATTTGTAGTTCAAGCTCCACAACACCAGCGGCACGAACGCCAAAGCCACGTGCTCTCCCAATGAAGCTCGGACAAACATCACCGAAAACCGGTAGGGTGCCCACAAATACAGGCCGCCCGCTAACAGGCCGGCCTTTTTACCCCACAACTCTTGGGCAAAGGCATACATCGTCAAACCGGAAGCAATATAAGCCAGCACAAACACTAATTTGACCGTATCTTGAGTCGCCACCCCCATCCACCTCAACGGCTCACCGATGATAAACGGCATCTGGTAGGTGAAAGTAAACAAGGGATAACCCAAACCATTCAAGAGTTGTCGGTCGACCCGCGGGGGAATGTGCCCGGCCTTAACAGCCCGATCAAACACATATTGCCGTACCAACTGATGCTCACCGTCATGACTGGTATACCAGCCCGCATGAAACAAGGCCTTGACGCCGATGAGGGCAAAGATAATTAAAATAACCACCGGCCAAAAATGATGCTTCATATAAATAATATGCCGACTAATGCAGTTAAGCTAACTAAACTAATGGCATCGGCCACACGGCGGAGTTTGGTTTCTTCAAAAACGACGCGGACAGAATGGGTACCCGGGGGTACCGGAAAAGTAATTTCTCCCCGCCAATTAGCATCAGCGTAAGTAATCTCTACCGGCTTCCCGTCAACATAAACTTTCCAACCGGGAAAATAAAGCGTATTATCGGAAATTTGGGTGGTGACACTGGCGGTGACGGTGTATTCGTGAATTTCGGCATCCCGGCGGTGGATTTGATAATCGATGGGAGCGCCCCAAACTACGCCTAAGTTTTGCGGTGAAGGTTTTTCTTGCCACCGGATTGCCCACAAGGGAGTACTTTCGCCAGTGTCAGTAGTACCAGTGTAGTCGACAATAATTTCTGCCTCACTTTGGGGCAAAAATCCTTTAGGCTGCCAATACCAAAATGTTTGTAATACCAACAACCCCACGATTAACACAGCTCCGGCCCGAGCCAGCTTGAAATGACGGCTCAAAACGGCAGCCAGAAAACTTGCAGCCACGACCGTAATGGTCAGCCACCGCCAGGGAAACTGAAACTTTTTGATCACCGTAATCATCTGCCAAACCGGCAGAGACACTTCCAGCATGATAAAGACGCTAAAACCAAATGCCAACCAGAAAAGCCAAACCAGCCATTTATATTTCAGGTGTTTGACCAAAAACACTGGTGCGATCAGAAACGCCAGCCACTGGATCATGCCGAGCTGAAACGACATACCGTCATTAGGCCCGCGAGCGGACACGCCATAACCCCAAGAAGGAATCACTAGCTGTCGCAAATAAACAAAACCATCAGTAAAAGTATCGCCCCGCATCACCACTTCCCGCAGCGTATATTTACCTTCCACCCAAGCCGGCAACCAGAAGAAAGCGGAGAGGCTCAAACCCAATAAAGCAGCGACTAGGGTGTAGCGATTAGCGCCTAGTATTAATACATAAAAACATAAGATGGGTAAGATCATCAGACTAACCGCATTGTGAGATAGGAGCAATCCAGCTAACGACAGAGAGGCAAAGATTAAATTTTTCCGATTAGGCTGATTAACTAATTTAGTAAATAACCAAAACGCTAAAGGCACAAACAGCATAGCGGTATTTTCCCCAAAAGCGTTCCTGACATAGAGATTCACAAACCGATAAGGAGCCAACTGGAACACTGCCGCGCCTATTACCGCCGGCCAAGTTTTGCCTAAAAGTTCTTTAAACCAGAACCAGGCGAAAATTCCAGCCAGCATAAAACTACTAGCCATAACCAGTTTAATACTGCTGATCACAGAAAAACCTAAAAAGTGGAACAGTGCGGTAAAATAACTTGGTAAAGGGTAAAGAAACATGAAGATAGGATGGCCGTAACCGTAGTTTAGGTGTTGCGACCAGCGGGGGAAAATATTACCTTGTTTCAACGACTCGTAAAAAGAATAAGTCCGGACTACATGGGAAATGCTGTCGTGAGCATCGGTTATACCCGGACCAATAAGTCCCTTTAAGGGCAAGATGGTAATGATAAAAAAAATTACCAAAATCATGTTTCAGCAGCTACAAAAGCCGGGGTATCATCTAAAAAGTTAATCCGCCATAAAACTTTATCTATGGGTATTTCTCTGGGATTGCCGATTAATAAGGTATCGGGTAATTGCCGATCTGTGTCCCAATTAATGCTCCTGAATTCAAACTTGTCAAAACGTTTGGCAAATTCACCATCATTAACCCAAGTTTTGGGGTCGTAGTTACCGTACCACAAGAAGTAAATATATGGCTGGTCATACTCTGTGGTAATGATAATTTTGTCATAATTATCTTTGCTGCTCATAACTTGCTGCACCATCTGTTTGTACCCATACTGCCATCCCTGCGAAGTTTCAGTAGGAGTATGACGGTAGTACAAATCAAGATAAGTAATAAAGCTAATAACAAAAAGCATATAGATAATTAACCTAATTAACCTAATTGACCTAATTTCTAAGAAATACCCAATGCCCAATGCTGCAAAGATTTGCAAAGTAGGCAGGAAAAATAGGCTGCGGACGGCGGAAGGCGTACCAGAAGTTACTGCGGCAGCTACAGGCGCAATCAGAAACCAGGGAATAAGTATCCTCGCCACCGGACGATGATTTTGGATTAACTTAATCAACCCCCAAACTAAAAATGGCGCTTCAATTAAATAAAGTAGGCCAAAACCATTAGCGTGATGGCGCGGATTACCGTCTCCCTCAATAAACCAAAAATTAGGATTGAAGTGGTCAGTATAACCGATCATGAATTGACGCAGATAAATCAGGTAGCGATGATTGATGATACCTTCTTGTTTAGCCAATAAATTAGGAATAGTTAAAAAGCTGACGGTTTTTAACCGGGCTTGACCGGCACCTTGACTAATCACTCTTAGTAGCAAAGCCATAAACATGGTAGTGATAATAGCCGCAAATACAGTCGCCTTAAGATTGTTTTTAAGCCAGGCAATCTTAGGGACGAGCATAACTAAAACCAACATTGGTACAATCAAACGCAGGCTATGATAAGAAAAAATAGCCAAACCTAAAGTAGCCGCGGCGACTGGTAAAAAAACAAGACGGGAAAAAGACTTGACTAAGAACCATATCCCGGCCACGAAGAAGAACAGAGCCAAATTGGCCTCGAAAGCGATGCGGGAAAATTGCAGATGCCAAGGCGAAATGGCTAGGAATAGCGCAGAAAGGATAGCTATTTTTGTATTTTTAAACAGTTCTTTAGCCAAAAAGTAGGTCACTAAAACTGTTAATGTCCCGGCCAGGGCGGAAGGAAATCGAACCGCAAAATCGGTTTTACCAAAAACCAGCAGCGAGGGAATGAGGCTATACACATACATCGGCGGCTTGTAATCATTAAAAGACCGGATAGACAAAAGGGGAAAATCATTACCGTACTCATCGGCGCCGGTTCTGATAATTGAGTAGGCATTGTAGGCCAGGGAAACTTCGTCCCAATCCAAGCTGGGAGGATTGCTACCCAAACTGTAGAATCTGAGGATAGCGGCCAAGCTGATAATAGCAATAATTAGTAAGCTATGTTTCATGGATTATCTGTGATCTTAAACTCATTTCCGTCTTTCAGGACATAAGCTGTATTTGGTTGGGGCCGAGTCAGATCGGGGGCATCAAATCTATACTTGCCTACTGAGTGTACCTCAAAAAATCCGAATCCATCGCCGGTACGGGTCACGTTAGCTTCCTGCTGGAATTTGGCTGGGTTAATCTGCTGGTAAAACAGGAAATAGATATAAGGGCGGCCAAAGTCACTGGTGACAAAAATCTGATCATAATTATTTTCCACCGTTTTAAGATAACGCACTAAAGGCGGATATTGGGTCAACCACTCGCCGGCAAATTCTTGAGGATAGGAGCGATAATAAATATATTGGAAGCGGATCAACTCAAGCAACAAGATACCAGTAACAAGTAACAATATAGGTTTCTTAAGCTTACTTAAACCTAGGGCGATAATAATCTGGGGGACGGGCAGCATCGATACGGTGCGCAGGGCATGGGGAGTTTCTCGGGCGGTAGCAGCCGGGATAGGGCCCAAGAAAAACCAGGCTAACAATAAAACGCTGGTCCGCCAACCGACGGAGCGAGTTAATAACCAGTACAATCCGACTAATAATGGCAGTGCTTCAATTAAATAAAACTGGCCCGTGCTTTGGGTAGAAAACCGCGGGTTGCCATCGCCGGTAACCCATAAATACTGCCCCTTGAAATGATCAAAGTAATGGTGCAAAAAATTAGCGGCATGGCCTAAGTAGCGATGATGAATCAATTTGGCTACCCTGCCGCCGCCATCGGCGGCAATGCGCCGGTTGGATTCCAAAATCACTTTTAGATCGCTAAAAATATTAACTTCGTGCCACCGCAACTTGCTTTCCGGAGACCGCCAATAAGGAATCAGCGGCAAGGCTAAAACTAGGCCGATAATGGCGGCCACAATCACGGCAGTTTTTTTGGCCCACAGATTTTTAGCGTAGATTAGAGTTAAGGCTAAAACCAACAAGGGTGTCAATAAACGATTGCTGTTGAAAGTATAGACAGTTAACCCAAAAAATATGGCCGACAGAATTAAATACCAGCCGGATTTATGGATGGCTTTGACGAAAAAATAGATACCAGCCAAGTTAAAGGCAGCGGCCAGCATAGCTTCAAACGCCACCCGCGATAACTGCACATGCCAAGGGGAGATAGCCAGAATTAACGCCGCCAGTGTTGCTACTTGGACACCTCGGGGGTGGCCTTGGACTCCCCCGAGGTGAACTGGGAATAGCTCTTTTACTAGCAGGTACATCAGCCAAACCATGATCACTCCGGCTAGGGCTGAAGGAAACCGAACGGAAAATTCGTTAAGACCAAATAGGGCAATAGACGGCACAGTGGCATAAATATAGCCGGGTGGCTTGTAGTCACCAAAGGCCTTAAAGCGGGTTAAAGGTAGAAACTCCCCGTGTTCATCCCGGCCCGTAGTAAGAATCGAATAGGCATTGTACCCCAGCGACACTTCATCCCAGTACAGTCCGGGCGGATTTTGACCCAATTGCACCAACCTCAACCCCGCCGCCAAAAGCAAAATTAAAATAATCGGTAGGTATTTTTTCATTTGACGACTTTGACAAAGTAAATTAACCAGGTAGTCCCTTGGGACATGGGTATTATGCTTGAAAGGTATGATTTGATTATTTGATATCCATTTTGAATTAGAATCTTTCGAAATTCATCTTGAGAATAGTAAGAAAATAGCCTTTTCCTTTCTCCTGGCAATTGGGGTTCATCTAGTTCAATTTTCTCTCCCCTGCCCTGTTTTACGGATATAAAACCTATACCATTAGGGCGGACTATTGCATGGATTTTTTTGAGGGCTTCATTAATTCTGGATTTAGGAATGTGAAGTAAGGTGGCGGCAGTCCAAAAGCCATCAAAGGAATATTTAAGGAAATCTAATTCATAGATGCTTTGGTGAAAAAATTGTGCTTGGGGATTTAATTTTTGAGCTTCGACTAATAAACCTCGAGAGACGTCAACTCCCACATAATCATAGCCGAGCGTGATAAGTTCCTTTGCATCTCTGCCACCACCGGCACCAATTTCTAAAATTTCCCCTTTGGGTAAAAGTTTTTTAAAAATTGCCATCTCTTTATCCCAAATTCCAGGAGTAGAATGTTTTTTAATCCAAGCCTGAGCATTGGTGTCATAAGTAGCGACGGTTAATTTTTCTTCTGGTGTAAGTTTCATGGTATTATTTTACCGCACTTTTTGAAGGAGTAGGGATTGGTTGCGCTGCCAGAGGAGGCGGTATTGGCCGGCAGACATAAGATTCTCAACTTGGGTTTTAAGTTGCTCTGGCGGGGGACCGTAGAAGTCGGGGCCGGAGTAATTGAGGACGACGGCAATGTAGTCGGCGTCTTTAATCTCGGGCAAGAGAGCATAACTTTCCCGTTGAGATAAGTGAGGCAGCAGAAAGTTTTGAGTAGCGAGTGAGCCGGTGCGGGGAACTTGGCTTATTAATTCGTGGGCATCTTTTTGCCAGTGGGCCAACCGATAAAACTGGGGCTTGAAGATAGAATTGATCGGGCCGTGAAACAGCCAATTTTGCCACAGGGTCATGACAAGGATGATCCCTGTCAGTGGTAAAGGGGAAATGAACTTGAGGGCGCGGCGGGCGCCATAAATACTAGCGACAGCTAACAGAGTAATTAAGGGACCGTTATAGTGATTATTGAAACCGAATCGTAAAGGCGCGGTGGGGTCAATAAACCGGATCAGCAAACTTTCAAAGGCAGGCAAAAGATAAACCGGCGCCAAAACCGGCAAGCCGGCGAACGAAATCAAACTAGTCAGAAGCGTTTGGCGCTTGGCGGGATGGTCAATTAAAGTAGTGATTAGCAACTGGGGTTTCTTAAAGAACCGGCTCAAAACTACCCCGGGACGGTTGGTGTCCGAGTAATGCCGGTAGCTGTATTGCCAATAAGTGCCCGCAGTAAATTTGGGCATAATGACATTAAGGAGTAAAAAGAAGCTGATAATACCCATGGCCATGGTAGTTAGACCCTGCTTGAAATAGCGATAGCGGAGAATTAAAAATAGTCCGATGGCAGCCACGAGTAAACCAAACTCTTCTTTAGTGAGCAACACCCACACGACCGATACCCAGTAGCCCAGCCAATTTTTTTGCTGCAAAAACAAGAATAACAGAGCTAGAGGTAGAGTCACTAACACATCGTCGTGAAAGTCATCCAACACCATAGCCTGGAAACCGACGGCAAATAAATACATCACCGCTAAGCTCAAAGCCAGAATCGGTTGACGCAAGACTTTTTTAGCTAATCCGTAGATCACGGCGGCAGAGGCGACTGCCACAGCCGACTCCAAGCCCAACAGCATCCGCGGATCGGCCCAAATTTTATACAAAGCCCCACCCGCTAGCAGTAGCAGGGGATGCCAGTGATCGCCTAAAGTATGCGTGTTATGCAGCGAACTGAAAGGTGTTTTGCCCTGACTGAATAAGTAAATTGGCTGGTCAAACACCGCCAGGTCCCAACCGTAAGTTAAAAATTGCTGATGGCGCTGGTAATGAATCAAAGCATAGCCGATAAAGGCAGTGATAAAAATTAGCGGTGCTACAATTGAAATTATGCGCTGGGCGATAACTTTAGTAGTTTTAGTCACTTTAGTGCGGTTCATAAATTTACTGAAAGTCCCGGTATTCGGCGACGAAGGCTTGTACTGCTACTTAGGATACCAGATTAATCACTTATCCCCGCCGGACAGTATTAATTTAATCGTGAATTTTTGGAAAGATGCGCCCCTATTACCGCTCTTGAACGCGGTAGCGCTCAAATTATTTCCCTTGGCGCCGCCCCTGTGGACCTGCCGGGCGGCAGTCACGGCCATCTCCGGAATGGGGGCTATAATCCTCTTCAGTTTAGGCGGCTGGTGGGCTTTCTTTTTTTATTTACTTAACCCCTTTAGTTTCTTTTTAGACCGGACTATTTTGATGGAACCGGTATTGAATGCAACCATATTAGCGTTTATGGCCGCTACCCTGGCAGCTATGAAACGAAGCACAAAATTGTCATTGACTTTAGCCGCGTTCAGCACCGGACTAGTTCTAACGGCCAAACAAACGGGGATATTAGTTCTACCCATACCGCTAGTTTGGGCTTTACTGGAGCGGCATAAATTTCCCCACTTAAAGCGGGTGAGTGCCATCATAGCCATAACGGCCGCGGGGCTGATTGGCTTAGCCCTAACCACCACCCAATTGTGGGATACGGCGGCGATGCACACTACCACAGTGCTATCACTGCCGCGCCTCAAAACTAACTTGTGGTTGATAGGCAGTTGGCTAATCCAATACTGGACCTGGTGGGTGACGCCGGTGATAATTTTAGGTTGGCGCTGGAAATGGATACTGACCGTAGCCTATTTTATTTTGACCTTTGTGTTATTTGGGTGGACCCTATTTCCCCGGTATTTATTAATAGTAGTCCCCTTTGTAGCCCTGCTGGCCGGTCACGCCAGCCGCAATGCTCTGGGTAAGGCACTATTGATAATCCTTTTAGTAATCTTTGTGAAACGAGATCTGACAATTTTGTTCCAACCAGATAAGGCTCACTTAGCCAAAGAAACCCGCTATCAATTTTTTGAAGACTGGGGATCGGGATTAGGCACTAAAGCGGCCCTGGAATGGTTAAAGAACCAAAAGTTTGCCCCCCAAACAGTTTTACTGATACCGCAAGATATTCAGGGGTTGTGGGTAATGTCCCAATTATCTTTTACTCCCGATTTGAATTTGGATACGTATTTTTATACTAATGATCAGTTGATTAATCAAAGTGGATTATTGGTAGCTACCAGCCATCAGTCTATTCCAACTGGCACTGTTCGGCTAATGACTACCAATGCAGATAATAGAAATTCGGTCACTATTTATCAATTAAGCCGATGATAATATTTTTGTTGAGTGCAGCATTGTTGTTTTGGAATTTAGGCAGTAATACTTTAAGCAATTGGGACGAAGCCTTGTTAGCGGCGGTAGCCAAAGACGGCGGCATCTGGAACGGCCAGCGCTGGTGGTATGAACCACCCCTGGTAACTTGGACCTTATCGCTCATGACTCAAATTAGCCAAAATGAATGGTGGTTGAGAAGTTTTTCCGCCACTACCGCCGTAGCTTTAGTCATAGCAGTCTATAAAAAATCAGGAACCCTAGCAGCATTAGTTTTATTATCTACGATCGAATTCCTGTTCCGGGCGCGGCAGATTAACGTCGACATTCCTTTATCGCTATTCCTGTTTTTGGCAATCACCCGAAGCAGTGGATTGTTTTTAGGACTAGCGGCCATAACCAAAAGAGCCAGTTGGCTTCTGGCCGTACCGGCATTAATATGGGGCTTAAGAGACAAGCATTGGAAAAGAGAATTGGGATTGTTTTTACTGGTAACTTTACCATGGCATATCTTAAGCTACCTAAAATTTGGTCCAGAATTTATCGATAAATATTTATTGGGTTTTACGGTCGGAAAACTGACTTCGATTAACCCGGTTACCGGTAATTCACCCTGGTTTTATATAGAAACCCTAAAGCATGGAATGAAGCTTTGGGTTTTGGCTTTGCCCTTAGCTTTAATTTGGGGCTGGCGGCAAAAAGCTTGGTTAATTTTAGTCGCCACCTACCTGATCGGACTAACCTTGGCGCCAATTAAAGCTTCTTTATACCTATTACCGCTTTATCCGGTACTGGCTTTATTGATCGGCGGTTTTCTGACTACAGTATTCAAACCCAAACCAACCCTGGGATTAGTTTTAGTCATCATAGTGGCACTGTTTAATTTATTAAACTGGCGCCAACAATGGCTAGTGCCGCAAACCACCTTACACCAGGCAACTTTAGCCAAGGAAGTAAAAGCCATAACTCAACCGGATGAAATAATTTACCTGGATGACGACTGGCTGCCGGTGGCCGTATTTTACAGCCAGCGTCAAGTTGTACCCCTGCGCTTCAACCGCGGCGACACATACGACACGGCGCTAGTATTACCTACCCGGAGTTTAGTCATGACTAATCTGGAAACTATAGCCAACTTGAAAACGCGCGGAGTCAAACTTGAAACTGTCAAACAAATTAATGACTTATTGTTGATGCGAGTAGACTGAGTCGATTTTGCTGGCTAGGATGAAATCATTCTCATGTAAACCCCTTATTTTATGGGTGTAAAGTTCCAGGGTAACCTGATTCCAATTAATCAAGTGTATGTTGGGGTGGTGGCCCTCGGTTTCGGCAATTTCAGCGACTTGATTGACGAATTTGATGGCGGCTACAAAATTCTTAAATTTAAAATCGCGCCCCAATTTAGCCTGATTAACTACTTGCCACTCCGGATCGATTTGGGGTAAGTAGGCCTTAACCTGTTGAGGAGTAAAAGGAGGAATGCCGCCCTCACAGGGCACGCAGTGTTTTTGAGTTAAATCCATATGTCCTCCTATCTACTCTTTAACTACCAAGGTTCCTTGCATATTGGGATGAGGCGTGCAATGGAAGGGATAAGTGCCCGGTGTAGTTGGTGCCGTTACGGTTGCCGACTTGCCTTGACTTAAAACTCCGGTGTCAAAAGACTGACCGTCATCACTGGTAAAAGAATGGCCCACGTTATCTTGATTAGTGACGCTAATCTTAGCTCCCGGTTTGACCACGATTTCCCCAGGACTAAAGGCAAAGTTGTTGATAGTCACCTCTCCAGAAGTTTGAGGTTGCGAAGTTTGTGTCTGGGGAGTTGGGGTCGGCATCGGCGTATATTGGGGCGATTTAGCTTGATGGTAGCAACCGGTCAGGAACACAGCCACCGCCGCCAAAGTTAATCCGCGCTTAATCATGCTTTTCACCCCCTTTCATAAGTAAGTTTATAGATACTACCATTTTGGTCGTCGCTGATGTAAGCAGAACCGTCAGGGTTAATCAGAATATCAACGGGACGACCGACATCAGTGAGAAAATCTTCTTCGCCCTCGTACTTACCCGCTGGATCTAATTTGTAGCGCACTATTTTATAACCGGTAGGGATCGACCGGTTCCATGAGCCGTGATAGGCGACCAGCAAATTGCCCCAATAATCTTGCGGCCAAGCCGAATTGGCCGGAATAAAAGCCAGTCCCAAGGGAGCAGAATGAGCCGGGATATCAATGTAGGAACTTTGGGTGGTGGCGCAGTCAAGTTGATTATTGTTAAATGGATCAGTCACCTGCTTGCCGTAACAATAAGGCCAGCCATAATTTTTGCTTTCTAAAACGATGTTGATTTCGTCGGGTGGTAGATCATCGCCCAGCCAATCCCTACCCATGTCGGTAGCCCAGAGTTCGCGGGTAACGGGATGAAAGGTCATAAACACAGAATTACGTAGTCCGGTAGCAAATTCACGCAAATCCGAGCCGTCGGGGTTGGCGATCAAAATTTTAGCCCGACGCCAATCGGATTCGTTACAGATATTACAAGAAGAACCGACAGAGATTAATAATTTATCATCGGGGGTAAATAGGATAGTCCGGGTAAAATGACCACCACTACCGGGCAAATCGATGACCGGCTTGGGGTTAGTAGCTTTTTTAGTATCGGCGTCGTAATCAAAAATAGATACCCGATTTGACTCGGCGATATATAACTGGCTCTGTCTAAAAACCAAGCCGTGAGGCGAATTAAGGCCGTCAATCACGGTAACGGGGTTAGCCGGATCGGCTAGGCTGACGACTTTACCGGCAGAGGGTTGACTGACTAGCACTGTCCCTTGCGGATCTAAGATTAAGTCCCGGGCATTGGGGGTATTTTGAGCGAAGGTAACTAAATTAAATTCTCCTGGTGATAGGAGCTTTGGTTGAGGAGGTGCACTACGGTACTTGGCGAGGAAAAACGTCCCGACTAAAATGGCAACAATTAAAACAACAAGTTTATAGCCCAAGGTCAGTATTATTGATGTCAGGGATATCGCTATCTTGTTCCAGCTCGGCGTCAATAGAAGTCAGATCTTCGTCTACATTGCCAGTGGATTGAACTGTAGGGGTAGGTTGAGGTGTGGGGGTGGGAGAAGGCACAAGGCCAGGGATACAACCGGTGAGGATTAAAGCAGTAAAGCTGAGGATTAGACTAAGTTTGAGTTTATTCATTAGTAGTACGACAAGCTTGACCTGCGGCTTTAACATCAGGTTTCAGCGTCTCCTTATAAAAACTTCTTATTTCCTGATGTTTGGCTTTGACCGCCTGCAGTTGTTCCCGCACTTGTGCCATCGCCGTTTTCCAGTCTCCCGGATCTTCCTGGCACACCGGAACTCCCACAGCCTGAAGTTTATCTATGAATAAATTAAAGGTCGCCACCAACTCATCTACCAGGCTCTCAAAAGTACTTATATCGGTTTTAACTTGACCCGCATCACAACCCCGATCTTCTAGCTTAGTCACCAAATTATTCAACCGCTGGATTACTCCCCGGTAAATGTTAACTCTTTGGTCCCGATGTTCCTGAAATCTCTCCCGCCGGTCTTCGATCCGGTCTTTGACCCGCTGGCACATATTCTCCCGCACCTCTTGCTTACGTCCTTGAGCTAATACAGTTCCCGCGGTGAAGCTAACAGCTACCAAAGTGAAGAGAGTAATTAACACCACCCATCCCTTCATCATCAACCCATTATAATATAGCTTTATATGTCAGCGCAAGCGTTAAAGCATTTTCGGATGGTAGACCCGATTTTAGCAGCCGCAGCTAAAAAAGTCTGGCCGGTGGAGCTTAGGTGGCGGGCAGCAGCAGATTTTTTTGCCGCCCTGTGCAATGAAATCGTCTCCCAGCAGCTGTCGGATAAAGTGGCCGACGTGCTCTACGGTAGGCTCAATCAGATTTGTGCGGGCCGGATTACTGCCAAAAAAATTATCCGGTTAACCGACCAACAATTACGGGATACAGGCATGTCTTGGTCCAAAGTCAAGTTTATTAAAAATCTAGCTAACGCAGTCACCACTAAAGCCATCAACTTAAACCAACTCACTACCCTTGAAGATAAGCTGGTAGTAGCAGAATTGACTAAGCTGCCTGGCATCGGCCCGTGGACGGCGGAGATGTTTTTGATGTTTTCCCTGGGGCGGAAAGACGTGTTTTCCCACGGTGATTTGGGCCTGCGCCACGCCATCCAAAAACTGTATGGCCTACCACCAAAACCCACCCGCCAACAACTGGAAACCATTACCGCCCCCTGGTCCCCCTACCGCACCTACGCCTGCCTAGTGTTATGGAAGGTAAGGGATGATCTTTAAAAATCATTCTTGTTCTTGTTGCCACCGACGCAGTTCTTCCGCGACTGTGATGATAGCGGAAGCTGATGGCTCTTTGCCTGAAATATGAGCCAGGGTATCACTGGCGTGTTCTAAGATTAGTTGCAATACTTCGGATTTTGGTCCTTGGTGGCGCTCGGCACTAATAACATCAGCTATGCCCTTTCTTAAAGCCACTTTTTCTTCTTCGGACATGTCAATGCCATATTCGGCAAATACTTGGCCAGGTTTAACCAAGAATTCCCGCCAAGTTTCGTCGCTCACTACGAGTTTACCTATAAGATTATGGAATCCTTTTCCCGGACTAGTTTCAAACGGCTCACTCATAAGATAGTAGCACTACTGGAACCTGATTCGGTCGGGGCGGGAAGAATGTAAATGCTTCTTCCCAAAGAATCAGTACCCACCAACTCGGCTTGGCCGCGGACCACCATTTCCAGGGGTCGGCAGGCCGGGCAACCGGTATCGCCTTGAGGGCAAACGAAGCGCTCCAGTTGCCGGGCCAGTTTAATTTTTTTAGCAATGTCCAAAACTTTATTCTTAGCCGTGTCTAAATCGGGTAACGGTTTTTCGGCTAATTCGTTTGCCCGCTCCAGATACCAATAACTGGCCTTAGCCACCGAATGCTTTTGACAGTGATGGACCAGCAGATGATAAATAGGCAATTGCAGCGAAGCGGGGTTTTCTTCTTTAGTACTGGTCTTAAAATCGATAATGTGGACGGCATCATCATCAGGCAGGTATTCCAGCCAATCAATCTTGCCACACAGAATAATATTATCCGCTTCGGATAACCAAAAATAGGGCAAATCCATATTAATTTTGACCGCCAAATTAGCCAGCGGGCCGGGATTTTGGGTCACCCGGGCCAGCATCTCAACCCCCCGCTGTTTGTATTTATGCTCTTGCTCCGGATCACGAAACCCGCCCAATTTTCCGGCCACTTTTTTCCATGAGCCCTCAAATTTTTGCGCCAGCGAGTCTTTGAACCGCTCGGTAGCCGGCAACACTGATAAAGATTCCAAGACGTCATGGACAGCCTGGCCCAAAGCCAGAGGCGGGCTCATCAGGCTGATTTTTTTACCGGTAGCAGGCTCTTTATAGACGTTGTTTAAATAATAAGCCCGGGGGCAGCGCAGGAAATCAGAAATGGAAGAGTGCGACACCCATACCGCCGTATATTTATCAGGCATATAGATTTAATTGTACTCTGCCGGTGAATAAACCGCACCCCGGGTAACACCTAATTTTTTAATTAAGTTTTGTTTAGCCAGTTGACGTAAATCATAGCGCAAAGTTGAAGCGGGTATGGCCAGGAAACGACGGCGGATAAAGTCAAAAGAAACCTGTTTATGCTCACGGATAGTATTTAAAATTTCTTGACGGCGAGGTAGAAGTTTATCTTCAGTAGTTTCAGCTTGACCCCGCAACTTATTGATGACCTGCTCAGATTGATCGACTAAGCCAGTTAAGAAAAATTCTACAAAGGCAGTGATGTCTTTAGAGGCAAGATTAAGCAAATCATAATAAGCTGCCCGGTTAGCGTCGAGATATTCCTCGAGATCAATCAGGCCACGAAAATTGTAGCCATCTAGCTTAAGGATTAAAGTAGAAACTAGCCTGCCGACACGGCCATTGCCATCCAAGAAGGGATGGATTCTTTCAAAACCGAAATGAAATACCGCAGCCTGGATAGGATTTATGAGTATGCGTTTAGTATGGCGGATCAGTTGTCCCAAAAGCGGTTTAATTTCTATTGGCGGAGGAGTAAAGTAAATAGCCACACCGGCTTGGTTAAAGATGGCCGAAGCTTCACGACGGAATCCGCCTGCATCCGGCGATAAATTACTTAAGATACGACTGTGAAGTTGACAAATAACTTTGAGGCTCAGGCGGCGCGGCCCGGAAGCAGAATGAAGCCAATTTGAGGCAGAGAGGATATTCTTGACTTCAAGTTTTGAGGCGTCATGAGGTGAAGCAGTACCTATGCCTTCGATGCGGGCTGAGAAGAGGGCGCTTTTTAAAATAGACTGGCGGCGGAGGTGGCGTTCGATATGCGGCAGGGAAGGGAGTAAATCAATCAGCCGGCGGTTGACCTCAAGAGCTTGCAGCAGCTGAGTTAGCTTAGAAGTTTGTTTATAACGGTAATCTACATGCATAGTTTATTTTTAGCAGATATTGACAAATATTAAAAGATATTAGCAAATAAACAAGCCTAGCGCACGTCCAAGGCGCCGGTGATGGGGTTGATGACACGGTTTTTGACTTGTTGAAGAGGAGTCAACCAGCGACCGTCCGGTAATTGAGTTTCGGTAGTCAAAAATTCTAGAAGAACTCCTGGACAGGTGTCTAGAAAGGCATTTATTTCGGCGTTTCTTTCTTTTTCCCCAATAAGTTCTAAACCAAAGCGAAGCCAGGTTCTTTCGACAAAACCCAGGGCATGCTGCGTTTGACGAGAATCAGTGAGAGTAGCAGTGAGGTACATACCCATGAATCTGCCAAGAACCAGAGCCGTATCGTGGTTTTCGGCGCCGGTACTGAAGAATTTAAAGCCAGCAAAGTCTTCTTGTAATGCTGGCAGATTGGTTTGATTTACCACCCAAACATCAAGAAGATCAATTAGGGATTGATTCAGGGCAGTAAGACGGACTTGAGCCTTGAATTTGGCGGCCTCACGCTGTTCCCCTGAAAGAGCAAAATCATCTCTAATCTCCGCTTTTTTCCGGCGAGTATAGGCTCTTTTGCTTTCAGATCGTCTACGTTCCGCACTCATATTGAGTGGGCAGTAGGGTTACTGTATCAGTTTGGAGAGAAAAATCAAGACAAGGAGACTGGCGAGGAAAGATAGAAGGTGAGGTAGAATATAGTAATGCTGGTTGATGAAGTAGAGGTATCAATTAAGGGCGGGGACGGTGGCGCGGGAATAGTGGCCTGGGCCAAGCCGCCATTGCGGGGACCGAGCGGAGGCAGCGGGGGTAGGGGCGGAGATATTTATGCGCGGGCGGTGAATGATTTGATGCTATTGCGGCAATTTGTGGTCAAAAAGACGGCGACAGCAGAAAGCGGCAAGCGAGGGCAGATAAATCAGAAAACGGGCAGGGATGGTAAGGATATAGAGCTGGTATTGCCGACGGGGAGTGTAATTAGTGATATTGATACGGGTGAGAGTTGGGAACTAAACCACGCAGGCGAAAAGATAAAACTGTGCGCCGGAGGCAACGGCGGCCGGGGGAATTATGAATTACGATCAGCCATACTGACTACGCCTAAAGTAGCCAAACAAGGTGGCAGAGCGCAGGAGCGCAGGATCAGGATTGTGCTCAAGTTGGTAGCTGATTTTGGCCTCATAGGTTTACCTAATGCCGGCAAAAGCAGTTTATTAAACGAGCTGACGGCGGCCAAAGCTCCGGTAGCCCAATATCCCTTTACTACCCTGTCGCCCAATTTAGGAGCGCTTAATAAAAAAATTATTGCCGATATACCGGGATTGATCGAAGGGGCGTCAAAAGGTAAGGGGTTGGGAATAAAATTTTTAAAGCACATTGAAAAAGTGGGGCTATTACTTCATTGCATGGCGGCAGAGAGTGAAGATATAGTCAAAGATTACAAAACCGTAAGGCAGGAATTGGGGCAGTACAGTGGTGAATTAGTTAAGAAGCCGGAAATAATTCTGCTGACTAAGGCAGATCTGGTGGAGGAAAAGCAACTCCAGCGGCAAGTAAATAAACTCAAGAAGTTGAACCCTAAGGTACACCCCGTATCGATTTATGATTGGGATAGTATCGAGAGCCTAAAAACAGAACTAACAGGGAAGACAGGAACAGGTGGGAATGAATAAGGGGATTGGGGTATCCCGGAAAAGACGGGCCAATAGTAAAAGTAAGCAGCACATAAGCGCTGATGCCTAGTGCCCAATGCCTAAGACTTAAGATGAATATGGCCGGGATTAAAAATACATAATGATGTTGCCAGGCAAAAGTGGGGATAAATACAGTCATAATAATTAAGAATAAAGAATAAGTGGCAAAGTCTAATTTCTTGCGGGCGGTAAACCAGACAAGAGGCAGAACCAAGATAAGTTTAACGATAGCGTGGTAAGTATCAAAAATTCCCAGACGGCCGAGGAAGGCGGTCAGAGACTGGTTCATGTAGGTGCGCTGCATGGTATAAAAACCAGTCTGGGATAAAAGGCGGGGTAATACCTGGGTGTAGTAATAGAAGGTCAGGTCCCATCCAAAGACTAAAATCGCTAAAAAGTGCAACAGTATCACTGTATAAAGAAAACCAATAATCACCCGCCATTGTTTCTTCAGAATAAAAAACAAGAGTAAAAATGCAGGTGTGAATTTGAGGATAAAGGCTAAGCCCAAACTGATCCCCCCGAGCCAAGATTTTCGCCAGTAAAAGGCTAAAAGAATGAGTAGTAAGACAACGAGATTAATTTGGCCCAGGGTGAGGGTGAGACGGGTAGGCGCGAAGCGAAAGAGCAAATAGGTAATAGGCACTAGCCAATAGGGAGAAAACTTAGAATGGGTGATTTTATATAAGAGAAAGAGAGAGAGGAATAAAGAAGAAAGAGAAATAATAGTGAAGATAGTTTCGGCAGTATCAATGGGGGAAAGCGTAAAAGGGTAAAAGAAGAGCGTAGCGGCGGGAGGGTAGTTATAGTAGTCAAAAAACTTGAGAGTATAAGGATTGTCTGTAAGAGTGTGTTTGACTCCGTCCATGTAGACACTGAAGTCATTGAGGGGAAAATCGCGGATGAGCCGGAAGAGATTAAAGATGAATTGCACGGTAAATGTATAAACTAAGAATTAAACTTATGGCAGCGATGTAGAGGCCGTATTTGAAGCTGTCAGGGAAATAAGTCATGGTGACGGTGTGGTCTCCTGCCGAAACTGGGACTGCGCGAAAAGCTAGATCGGCGCGTAAAATTGGTGCTGACTGACCGTCTATAGTGGCATGCCAACCGGGATAGAAAGTGTCGGATAAAAATAACAGCTGATTGGTAGCAGACTGGGTATGAATAACCACCTTGGTAGGCCGGTAATCAATAATGTCGGTTTGTTCCCGCGGATCGTCAGCCAATTCCAACGCCGGATCTTGGGTTAAAATCAATTGCTCCCGCAGATTGACTTGAGGGTCATAAATTAAATCGGCGGTAGCTTGATGATCGGTGGTTTTGATATACGATGAAGCTAAAAAGGCGCGCGGTAGAGCTTTGGTGTACTCATAAATGGTCCAATCGCCATCTTGCCAAATTAATTTTTGTTCATCTTCCGGCAGATCAGGCGCGATACCGGTATCAGCCAGATCAGGATATTTCGGGTAGTCGATCAGGTATTTAACGCCCATTAGGCTTAAAACGCGGCGGGAGTAAATCTTGGTGTAATCCCGGTCCAAAATGGCGTCTGCCGAACGGGCCATGGTCCGTTCCAATTGGCCTTTGGCGGTGGAGTAAATTAATTGGGTTCGTAAGCGTTCGTTTAAAGAATCAAACCCCTCAATCGTATACAGGCCGTAATAAGTAGCCAAGTTAGAACCGATAATCGGGCCATGATAGCCTAGGTAGCGATTTAAGCCGGCATTGTCTTGCAGGAATTTAATGGTGGGATGAGACGGGTAGACGAATTGAGCCTCGGAGAAGGGGGTGAATTTAAAAAATTGATACAGGTTTTGGGCCAGAGACAGAGCAATGATGACAACGGCTATATACATACGCCTAACCTTAAGGCTTAAGAGCATAAGTAGCATAAACAGCATAAAAATAGTGGCGGGGATAATTGAATTACGCATAGAAATAGGCCACCAGACAAGCTTGGGATCAAACGGCCACAGATATTGGCCAGGATCTTTAAAAACTTTGAATAAGAAAATAAATACTCCTGCCAAAACAGTGGTGATAAGTAAGCTTGAAACCCAAATAGCAATAGGTTTCTTGGTTTTGAACCAATCAGACAAGCCGAAAGCCGCCAGAACCGCGCCGGAAAAAGCCGGTAAAAACAGAATCCGGTGGGCGATCCCCGTAGATAAAACCGGAATCTGCCAGTCATAAACAGCCCGGCTGTGGGGCAAATCAAAGGCAAAACTTAAAGATATTAAACCCAAGAGGGCGAAAAACCACTTTTCACCTCGGGGGTGGCCGAATGCTTGCCCGCCGAAGTGGAAGGGACTCCCCCGAGGTGTTAATACCGCAGTCAGCGCAAAAACGATAGGAATAGTGCCAATAAATAAAGCCATCTCGTAGTAATTGGCGGCGGGGTTGGCAAAGAAGTTGCGGGTAGTCGGGTGGCCAAAAAAGTCAGGAATAAGCAACAGAATGGCATGAAAGGGCCGGAGCAAAAAGTCTTTGAAAATATTGAGTAGTTCGGGAGTGTTATTAACTAAGGAGCGACTGGATAACTGGTAGAGCTCGGCGGTGGGCAAAAGCTGAAACGCGGTTAAGCCCAAAGACAAGGGAAACCAAATTAACAAACCCCAAGCCCGGCGCAAGAGCATGTAAGCGAGGGCGGCGACCATGACATAAAAGCTGGTTTGCCAATAACCGGAAAGAATGGAGAAAGTTAAACCGGCGAGGCCGATAAGCCACCAGCGGGTACGGCCGGCAATGAATTTATCAACTGATAGCAGAATTAGGGGTAGCCAAAGAATAGAGTGAAGGGCGATAATGACTTCCTGGTTCCAGGTAAACATAAAGGTAGAAAACATAAACGTGCTGCCGCCGAAAAGAGCAGCCAACTGATTTAACTTAAGCTGGCGTAGATAAAAATAAGTAAATAGACCGGCCAGGAAGAAACCTGAAAATTGAAACAAGGTCCAGTAAAGGGGTAAAGGTATAAACAGCATAAAAAATTGTAAGGGGTAGAAAACGCCGGATTGCATTTCGGCCATGTGGGGATTGCCGGCAAAGTTATGAGGGTTCCATAAAGGCAACTCTAAGCGGCGGTACATAGTTTGAGTGAGGCGCATATACGGGTAATAGAGCCGGAGCTGGTCGGGCATGCCCGGTTTGCTGGGCACGCCGGTGGGAAAACCCTCGAATTTTTGGTACAGCCACGGGGAGTAAAAGGCGGCCAAATTACGCCCATTGAGGGGAATTTTTCCCATAGCCCAAGCCGGGTAAAAGGCAAACAGAACTAGGCTAAAGATTACTAATATAGGCCAAGATTTTTTCATACAACGCTTGAGCGGCTAGGGCATGGGCCAATTCGTTGGGATGAGAATCAAATCTGCCAGCCATAAGCTCGGATGCCGGATACAAGCGAAAAATGGATTTTAAGTCGATCACAGCCACGGTCTTCTGGGCAGCTGTGAAGAATTTAAACATCTGATCATACACGGCGTCGGCTGCTTGAGTCAGAGGAGTTTGATACAGAAAGGGAAACATAATTACCACCACCGGCAGATTTTCTTTCCGGGCTTGGGCCAGGAAATGGCTGATAGCCTCTCGGTGGCGCGACACAATGACCGAATCTTGATAAGCTTTAAGATCGGCAGCCAAGAGGTCGGTAAAAGTGCGGCTGTATTTAGTTGACAGCCGCCAATAAAGCCAGTCGGCAAAGTAAGACCGGTCAATAAGCCAGCTTAGCGGCGGTCGGGGCAAAAATTTATCTCTGTTAATGGTAATAATTTGGGTGCCCTCGCCACCGGTAGCAGGATTGATGTCATTTAAGAAATATTGCCAAATTAATAAATCAAACTTTAATTGCTTGAAGTTAGTAAAGTCTTTGATTTGGATCTCGGTGTCGGTACCGGACACGCCCAAATTGTACACCGCCACATTGAAGCCATCGGCACGGAGTCTAGTTTGCAATAGATCGGAAAATCGGTCCCCGACCTTTTCGATGCCTGCGCCGAAACTAATCGAATCTCCCATGACGGCGATCCTGAATTCTCCCGGCAGTTTATCGGTATCAAATTGGCGGTCACGCCGGAAATAATTGTTAAACACTACGTGACGCTGGTGCCATTTTTGGTTGACTTTGAGGAAACCCAAGCCGTCGGACTGGTCGTAAATGTAGCGGAAGTAAGTTTCGCCGAAGGCGAAACTAGCTAATAGCGAGTAGCATATGGCTAGTAGTAAGAGGATAAATTTATTACGTTTGAATAATAAAATTAAGAAGCTTAAAATCAAAAAAGCGGCAAAAGCCACTAGATAATATTTAAAGTCATTTATAAAGTAGAGGCTTCGATTTAAAATCAGCGGCATTGGAAAGCAGGCATATCTTTGACTAATTGGTACAGATTATCGGCGACAATGGTTTGGCCGAATTCATTCAGATGATAGTCAAATTTATTCACGGTCAATACCGGCTTAGGATATTGATTCAATAGAGGTAATAAATCAAGATTAGGAACTTTTTGGGCAGTAAAGAATTGGGTCAGGTTTTGGTGGATGTCAGTTAAAGGATAATCAGGGCCTAAACGGTGGCTTAAGGGGAGGATAAATACTACCAGCGGAATATCGTATCGGCGGGTGAGGTTAATAATTGAGGTGAGAGTAGCTACATGACGCTGCCATACTTGGGCATTGCGGTAGAGCGATTCGTTGAAGTTGATGTAAGCCCCCCAATCAATATCAGGGCGAATTAAAAATAGCAGCCGGAAATAGAGATATTCTAGGGAGTAGGAACGGGAGAGGAAGAAATTTAGGAGAGGATTTTGTTGGTAGGAGAAAATTTGGGCTTCAAATCTAGGGTCTTGGTTGGGCAACTTGTCGCCGTCGATGTCATCAAAATAGTATTCCATGACCACCGCATCGGGGCGGTAGCGCGGCAAGTTACGTTCAAGAATTTGAATATGGGTAACAGATTGATTGCCGGGAAGACCGAGATTGTAGGCAGTAATAAATTTACCGGAAGTGCAGGTGGCATTAAGTTTGGCAGTTAAAATCTCCGCATAGCGGTCGTTGCTGTCTTTGATGCCATGGCCAAAAGTATAGGAATCGCCCAGGAAAAATATCTTTTTTTCGGCGGGGTTTTTATCCACGGCGAAATGGCGGTCGCGATAGCCGTCGGAGTTCCACTGCACGTGGCGCTGCACCCAACGCTGAGTAGTTTTCAATTGGTACACGTTGTCAGTTTGGTCAAAGATGTAACGGTAGTAGATTTCTGCAGCCAGAAAAGTAATCAGTAGACAGTAGACAGTAGACAGTAGAAGAATAATAAGCTTACTGCGCTTAAGGAAAAGAATTAAAACTCCCAGAGCAAAAACAGCAAAAAAGACTAAGAGAAAATATTTAAAGTCGGAAATGAAGTAGCTAAGGCGGGAAAAAACTATCGGCATTGGAAAGCGGGCATATCTTTGACTAATTGGTATAGTTCTTCGGCAATCAGCCGATGGCCGAATTCATTTAGATGAAAGTCGCGCTTACTCACCATGATCTGCTCGGGCCGATATTGATTTAACACAGGCAGCATATCCACCACCGGCACATCCAGACCGGCAAAGTAGTCAATCAACTTTTGGTGCACGTCGGTTAGGGGATAATCGGGACCCAGGCGATGGCTTAAAGGCAGAATAAACACAACTAAAGGCACTTTGGTAGCGCCGCGGGTAGCGGCAACGATGTGCTCAAGAGTCGACAGGTGTAAACTCCATACCGTCTCGTTTCTGTATAAAGTTTCGTTATAGTTGATAAATTCGCCCCAGTTGTGACGGGAAGAAAGCAAGGAGCTTAAGCGGATATACCAATACTCTAAAGCATAAGAATGTTTCAGCAGCCAACCGATGACGGGCAAGTTTTTGTAGCCGTAAATGGTTTGGGCAAATTGAGGTGTTAATTCCGGGGGCTTGTCAGCATCGATATCATCCATGTAATATTGCATGACAATAGCGTCAGGTTTATAGCGTATTACCTCCAGGGGAACTTGTTTGACATAAGTTTGGGATTGATTGCCGGGCAGGCCGAAATTGTAGGTCTTTAGCGTCTTTCCCTCACTACATTGGTCGCGCAATTTTTGACCCAGAAGTTCAGTGTAACGATTTTGAATCTCTTTAATACCGTAACCAAAAGCGTAGGAGTCGCCGATAAAAGCCAAACGGGTTTCCCGGGGATCTTTATCCGGCCAAAAATGATCGTCCCGATATCCATTGCCATTCCAGGTAACGTGGCGGTCAATCCACCGGCGGGTAGTTTTGATGTCGTAAACATTGTCCGTAGCGTCGAAAATGTAGCGATAGTAGGCCTCAAGCAACAAGAAACAAGTGACAAAAGACAAGAGAAAAGAAACAAAAATTAAGACAAATTTGGTGCGCTTGAAAATGAGAGCAACAATTCCCAGAACAAAAGCAGCTAAGAAAAATACTAAATAATATTTGAAGTCGGCGACAAAGTAGCTAAAGCGCAGGATCATAGATTTCTTTTAAATGAACTAATTTATAGGCCACGGTGCCATTGGGATAATAAATTTTAGCATCGATCACCGGATACCAATAGAGGGCGGTGGTGGTACGGCGGACAAACTTAGGATTAGGGCAGGCATCGGGGATCTCTTCCCCAAAACCGACGTATAAAACGCCGATTTCTTTATAAAACGTATTCCAGTTAAAATCTCGGGGAATAGTGTACTTGCCGAAACTGTCGATATGTTGCCACCCCAGAGCGTCAATCGCCGGGTTAACTTGCTTAGTCGCCCGGAAATCTTGGGGCGGGTAGCGATTGTAAAACAAATTAAAAATGTATAAAGGGCCGCCGTTGCCGGTCAGGACCACGCGCTGGTAATCTTTACCGACCCGGTTAACTTCCTGAATCAGCTCTTTGATGCCGTAATGGAATTGATTGGGGATGGTTTGCGGCAAAACAGTCGTATATTGATATAAAAAGTAGGTGAAAGCCACAAGATACAAGCCACCAGTAACAAGCCAGAAGCGGCGCAGCTTATAGATGCCCAAGGCGGTTAAAATGGTCCAACCAGTGACCATACTAAAAGACCGGTTGGCCGCCGGAGTGATAAAAGTCAGGCTGCTCGTCACCGGACTGACTAACAGGTAAATTAAAATTGCCCAGGTGAATTTGCCAGCCATGGGCTGGTCGGCCCTTGGCCGAGATTTGACGGCATAGTAAAAACCTATACTCACAAAGACAATATCCACCACTAATACCTGACCCATATTGGGGATATTGAACGGGGGCTGCACGTCGCCGTCTGCCACCAAAAAAGATAATGACCAATGCGACAAATACCGGCGGGCGATATCCCGGGCGTAATAATAAACCTTATTATCGAATAAACGGGTCAGCAGCACCGGCGAATTGACTTGGCCGTGCCACACCGCTGTTTTCCATAATTGCGACCGGACCGAATCGTTGTAAAACACACTCATATATTTGGCCCGCCCCAGCAGAGTTTGCGGGTCGCGCAGCATAGTCAGCAGCAAAGGTACCAGCAAGACCAAGCCGACCAGAGCGCTAAAGATCAATTTCCGTTTGTGTTTCCAAATTGACCTGTAAAAAAGCCAGCTTAGTCCGATAATCAGCAACGGCACGGTCACTCGCGATCCATAGTAAGTGTAAATGGCGGCCACAAAACTGGTTGCGGTCAGAAACAGCCAGTTGGGTGATCGGGTGAATTTGATAAAGGCGTAAACGCCTAAAGTTAAAAAGAAATTTTCTATACCCACCAACATCGACATGCGGGAAAAGTGAATATGCCAGGGTGAAATCGCCAACAATAGCGCTGCCAGGAGTGCGGCATCTCGGTGAATCTCTTTGGCTAGGAAATATATTAATAGTACCGTTAAAGTTCCCAATAAAGCCGAAGGAAAACGGACCGCAAACTCATTTAAACCAAAAATAGCGATGGAGGGAATAGTTAAGTAGGCAGTCATGGGTGGTTTGTAATCGCCAAAAGACTGGATGGTCAACGGCAGGAATTTTCCCCACTCATCGCGGCCGGTGGTCAAGATGGAGTAAGCGTTATAACCATAGGCGGCTTCGTCGGAGTAAAGGCCGGGCGGAAAATCGGTTAAGCGATAAAACCGCAAGCCAGCGGCAAAAACCAAAATTAAGCCCAGAACCAGATGATGTTTAGTCAGTTTTAAGTTCATGGCAATTTTCCGGTACCACTAAAGCGTAAACAAAAACGTCACCGCCCGGACGGCTGATTTGACCGTCAAAAGGATAGTCCTGTTCCGCTTTAGATAAGCTGTTGGCCCTATCAATATATAAACCCTTCGGTTGATTGCAAGCCTTAGTCCAATCAATGTCATTGACGAAATGGTACCGGCCAAAACCATCCACCCAAGTCAAATTATAAGGACCGGGACTGCGGCGGGCTTGGCTTTGAAACCCGGCCGGCTCATATCGGTTGGCAAACAGAACGAAAATATAGCCGAAATCAAACCTGGAGTTCCAATAAACGGTTGCGTCGGGATACTGATTGGTTAAATTGACCACGTCTAAATATCCGGCTTGCCACCAGCGCCCGGCGTTAGCAGGCAAATGGCGGAAATAAGCGTCGTAGTAAAGCAAGTTGAACCAAATTACCGGTAGACTGGCTAAAGCAATGATGGGCCAGGGGAGTTTTTTAATCAAAAAATCCACCCCAGCGGCTTCAAAAATAACTAAGGGAATCAGCATGTGAATTAACTTGGTACTGGCGGGCTCGCGGGTAAACATAGAAGCGGTTGGTCCGGCTAAAACCCAAACCAGGAGAAGCAGCGCCGGTCGCTGTTTATGCCACAGTAGCCAAGCCAAACCAACGACGATCAATATGGGTTCGTAGATTAACAAATTGCCGAAACCGTCAACGTTAGACTCAAAGCCGCGGCCCTTTTTGAGCCAAAAGTCAACCGAAAAAGCGTCCCAGTAATTAAATATAGCCTTGACCGGTACAGCCAAGCGGGGATGATGCAGCCATTTTTCCACAGCGTCATACCGACCGCCCAAGGCTAAATATTCTCCTACCGGTTTATCCGACCAGCGCCATCGCAAATCCTCTTCTATTCCAGCGTAAAAAGCCCCGCCGGGGATACGTAATTTATTGGGAGTCCAAAAAACCAGATATGAAGCCAATAATATCAAGCCGGATACCAATAATAATTTGCGCCGGTAAAAATAAGCTAAGATGATTAAATAGGCAGGCAGAAAGAAAAAGTAAGCCGGGTAGGCGAAACTAGTCAGGCCCAAAACAATACTGCCTCCGATTTGGATTATAGATTTCTTGCCAAACAGTAAGTAATAAGTGCCGACTAAAAGAAACATCAGCCCGTAAAAGCTTTGGGAATAGCCGGCGCGGGACATGAAAAAGTGCCAAGACGATAAGCTCAGCAACAAGGTAGCCAGTAGAGCAAGACGGCGGTCAAACCAACGCTGGGTGAGCTTGAAAACAAACACAACAGTGACTAGGGCCACGGCGACGACACTGAAACGAACACTGAAAGTATTAAGACCTAAGACAGCGATAAAAGGAATTTTTAAATAAAACTGAACCGGATATTCCCAGACACCAAACAGCTCAAAGCTTAAAGGCAGAAACCGGCCGTGTTGGTCCCGGGCAGTTTTTAACAGCGAATAAGCTTCGTAACCAAAACCGGCCTCATCGCGATTTAAGGCCGGGGGAATGGAATCTAATTTATAAACCCGGAGGAACAAGGCTAGGCTAAGAATTAAAAATAACAGCAGATATTGTTTCATGGTTGATTTACAACGGCTTCGTGAATCCGCTGCGGATAGTGAATAGTTAAAACGTGCCAGAAGTTGGCGATTTCGTAGACATTAAATAAAGCCAGGAGGATAATTCCCAGTTTAATCAGCGGATGAAACCGGCGGAAATTAGCGATCAAGTACTTGGCGCCCATGGCCACCAAAATTTGCAAAGGCAGAATATAAAGCAGGGCAGCCGAAAAAGGAGCCACGGGTTTAAACCAGCTGGCAGCTAGAATCCCTATCCCTAACCACCAAACCAAGTATCTCCGGGGTTTCACCATCGCTAGCGGCAGCCAGCTTAAATACATCAGACCAAATTCTTGGGTCCCATACGCCAACCGCCGGTCACCGGAGAAAAAAATAAATTCAGGGGAAGCATAGAAAGTTATATTCCGCAGCCACTCCCCCAATGAACTCACCGGTTGAACCAACCACCACCACTCCACGGGAGAAATTAATAATTGATTAAACCAAGGAGAGACAATGACTAAAAATAGAGATATGGCAATCATAAAGGCGCTTCAACTTTCAAATTTTCATAAACTAAAGTCTGGCCTTCTTGAAAAACAAGCTTAAATTGGGGCGAATTAAGTTGGTTTAAACTTAGTATGTATTTGACACCCAATCGATTGAGGATGGGTGAATAAAGGTTAGTGGGGCGGATGATCCGGTTAAAACTGGCGATCGTTCCCGGGATTCCTCCCTCCATTTCGGTAACAACTTCCGCATAAGATTTTAGGTATAGGGGATCGTAACCTTCGATGGTAGCCAGTCCATACATAATGCCGGCGTTGGGCGGCAACAGCCGCCGATCAGTAGTCATGTACCGATAGTCGCCTAAATTATCCTCCAAGAAACTGATGGCTTGAGTTTGGGGGTAAAAATATTCCCTGGGGCTGAAAGGGGTGAACTTTTGCGCGAAGCGGAGAAGATCCGCGGCTACTACCAGCAACAGTAGGTAGGCCTTAGCTTTAAGGGGCAAGAATATAATAATTATAAAAATTATAAAGTTTATAGTGGGGAGAATGAGATTGCGGAGCGAAACGATGGAAGTAGAGTTAAAGGCGATTAACCATAGAATTACTAAACTGGCGCCAATAAAAGCTACAGGAAATTTTAAATTTATTTTACGTTTAAGCCATTGATCCAGGCCGATACCGGCTAAAATGGCCAAACCAAAGCTTATCAAGGCAATTAGGCGCGATGGCTGGGCGGTAGACAAAAGAGGTAATTTAAGGATAAAAGGTAATTTAGCGACAAGGGTGGGCAGGGTAAAAAGAAAAATAAAGATTATAGCTAACCAGATTTTTCTGCCTGCCTTGGAAGAAACAGCCCCAAGAGCCAGGAGGAGCGGAACCAGGCCAATGTAACCGGCGAATTCAGCATAGTTCCAAACGCCGGTGTAGTTTAAAGTCGCCGGGTTGCCAAAGAAATCCGGGGCAATAAATTGAGCTAAATTTTGCCAGGGCAGAAACCAATCGGGGCGAGTAAGAACTTGAGTTTGGTCAATGTCGCGGGTAGACAGTTTAATTAATTGAAGAGTAGGCCACCACTGTACCGCCGAGGCGGCAGCAAATAGCACATAGCCAACGGCGAATAACGGGTGAATTTTTCTGTAAATAGCATATGCTATGTTAGCTGAAACTACGTAGAAAGCTAGTTGCAGATGGCCGGCAAAAAAACTAAGAGACAAGAGTAAAGAGTTAAGAAATAAGAAGCGTAATTTTTTGGTTTGCTGATATTTATCTATTATTAAAAGCGACAGGGGCAGCCAAATGAGAGTATGGCCGAGGTTGCCCCATTCCAGCCAGACCAACATAAATCCGCCTAAAACCCAAGTTAATCCGGCTAAAGCAGCGCTTAAAGGGCCAAGCCGGTGATGACGTAAGAAAAGGTATAAGAATAAAGCTCCCAGAAAAGGTTGCAGTACTATATAAATAATCCAGGCAGTGTTAAAGCGTAACAGCATAAAAATAAGATTGAGTGGATAAAATACACCGGCTTGGAAATTAGCCAAAAACGGCATCCCGGAATGAGTATAGGGATTCCACCAAGGTATCCTGCCCTGTTTTAACTCATTAACGGCAAAGTATTTCCAGGGAATTTGTTGCAACACCGGATCGGTTAAAAGAAAGTTTCTGTATGGGATGCCGGAGGGGTATTTATCTGCGTAGAAATCGCGGTAGGGGTGGTATAGTCCTACCAGGGCATCGCCGGGAAAGGGTAACTTACCGAATAGTATCGGGCTAAAGAAAACTAATAAAATAAGCCAAACCAGCGCTAGGGGCCAATGACGGAATTTAAGTTTTGACATAAATTATCTTGGCTAAAAAACCCAGACTGTTTTCGAGCCGCCTGAGAATAATCAGACCGTAATTTCGGATTATGAATTAACCTGAGAGTATTTTGCTCCAATTCATCCAAATTATTCCAGGTAATACCAGATTCGGGTGTGATGATTTCCTTTGGCCCGCCGGCGTTAAACACTAACGGCACGCCGCCATAACTCATCGCCTCAACAATGCTAATGCCGAAATGCTCGGCTTTTTCCGGATGGTGGTTCAGGTTATAGCCATAACCGGTAGCATGCCAATACAGCTTAGCTTGAGCGTAGAACTGCCGCAATCTTTCGGGAGACACATTGGCGTGAATGCTGATCCGACGACCGGCGGCTTCTTGGCGCAGTCGACTGATAATCGGCGCACTTCCCGTTTCAGTACCGCCGACCAGAACCAGTTTCCAGCCTGGTAATTCAGGCTCAATCTTAACGAAAGTTTTGATAAGAGCTGATTGATTTTTATCGTGAAGGGTGCGGCTGAAGCGACCGACAGATAGAATCAAATTTTTCTTGAGCCTTGAGAGGTTTTTAGGTAATTGAATCGCCGGATAAACCACCCGGCTATTAACCCCAAATTCTTTATCGATGAATTTTTTGGTGTACTGAGAATTACAAATAACCTGATTGATGAATTTGAGCTTAATTTGATTAATTAAAGACCGGCCATAAACATGTTGAAATGGACTCATGAAGAAAAGCGCCGATTTGCTTACCGGTAAAAAGGGAATACTGCCGTCACTAACAAAGACAAGCAGATCAAATTCTTTAAGCTGAAATCGGGGCGGCAAAAACGGCAAAATTTTTAATGGGGATAAATCTAAGTTAAACCGGGATTGGGCCAGCTTGATAACCTGTGTGTCTGGCCAAACTAAATAAACCTGGTGGTTTTGACCTAAACAAGAAGCAAACTGGAATAAATGATGTTCACCGCCGCCTAAAATATTTAAATAAGGAGAATAAAACAGGATCTTCATAGGCTAAATTTCAAGAACCAGCGGTTGACGGTTTGAGTATACGCCACGTTTTTGGTGAAAGGAAATATCAGGGTATTAGTCAACCAATTAATTAATAGTTTCCCGTAATAGATCAGGCGATTGAGTTGGGGTTGGTTAATTTCGAAACGATGCAGTTTAAACATTAAAGCGGCCAGCCGCCAGTCATCGGCAAAGCTTAATTCGTGCTGGGGTAAATCTTTGACCCAAGTCTTAATGTCGGCTAAGGTAGGTAAGCCATATTTGATATGTTCCTGCAGATAACGGTCTTCAGGATGTAATTTAGCCAAATCCCTCTCGACTTGCTGATGAGCTAATGTACCCATGGGCGCGGCAATAATCACTTGTTTTTTGGATACCCGTAAGCTTTCGGCTATAAATTGGAGCCTATTTTTAAGGGGCACGTGCTCGATGGTATCCAGAGAGACAACGATATCAAAACTGTTGTCTTTGAAAGGCAGGTTGTTGCCTTGATAGATGACGTCGCCGCCAATGACATCAACCGTGGTAATGGGATGGGTCACAAAGTGGCGCAGTTCTTTAAGCGATCCGCCCACATCCAAAATAGTCCCCCTGGCATTAATTAACTCCGCCATGCGCTTATGGCGACTATAAACATCGTAAGGGAGAAATTTAGTGTCCATTTTCCCAGTATATCACTTGGCCTGGGCGGTGCCGGTGCCGGCGAAGAGAAGAACGGAGCCGGTAGGGAGCTCAAAAGTGGCTAAAACCTGATGCTTGATTTGTTCGTTGATATGGCCGATATAGACAGTGTTCGGGTTAAGATAGTCATCTTTAAATTGGTCAATGACTAGCTTAGATTGATCAATCTGCCCCTTGGAATACCAGTCCAGATATTCTCTGGGGTAACCGTACTTAGGAATAACCACAATGCGTTGGTACTCATCTTGGTGATCGAGAATAAATCGGCTCACCGGCTGGTAGATCATTTCCCATTGGGACCGAGCTTGGGCTTGTAAATGGATAAAGTAGTTGTGCAGCGAATTGATGATTTGGTAGATGAAGATAGATGTAAAAATAAACACAAGCCATGGGAAACGATGCAAACTGTGAGTAATCCCCCAACCCAATAAAATCGTCCAGCCGAACAGAGCCAAGACCAAAGCATCATGGTTACCAAAATAAACTTGCAGGCTGGCTAGGCCGGTGCCGGCAATAATAAGCTTCACTGATAACCAGAATAGCCGATCGAATTTCTTAGCCCTAGCCAGGCCAATAAGCAGTAGCGGCAATGTGACAGACAAAAGAGAATTGGCGAAGAATAAATTAACCGGAGACAGGAAATCAAAAAAACGTTCCAGAAATTTAGTTAATTCCAAATTTAACCAGGGAAACCAAAGGGGTACGGCCCGGCGTGAAAGTCCCAGATGCCAAGGACTAACAGTCAATAAAATTCCAGTCCAGATGGCAATCGGGCGTGATAGGCGCCTGACTAAGATCACAACTAGAAGAATTGTGGCAGTGTAAAGTAAGACAAAGGGTAAGCGCGCTATAAATAGGTTGTAGTTTATCAAGTGGCGCAGCGGATAAATAAATCCAAGTTCGCCCACGGAAATATTAGCCGGGAAATCACCCAAGTTAATCAGACGCAAAATCAAGCTAATGAAGGTTAAGACAATTATTATCAACATAGACCAGGTAATAGAGATCATCAACTCTTTGACGGATACAGCGGCCTAGAGCTGAAGGGAAAGAATCGCGGTCGAAAATCATCCAACCAGAAATAGAAGCAGAATTAAACTTGAATCTTTCTAACCTATCAATTTGTTCGAAGCCATTGGTGTCGGGAATGGGATTAACCTTGACTTGACGTTGGAATTCTTGAGGGTCAATCCGGTTATAAAATAAGTAAAATTGGGGAAAGTTGTGACTGCCGATGATAGTAATCGGCTCCATAGCGGGGACAAATCTGGTTAAATTAACATAATCGCCGGCGCGGGGAAACCAATTCCACCGCAATTCTGGATTTTGGGGCATGGTAATGAAGTAACCCCAGCCAAATCTGTAAACCGAGTAAATAAAAATCATCACCGTCACTAGCCGCAATTTTTTTCCCAGATTAAACCAACCTAAACTGCCCAAGATACTGACAGGGATAACGCTGTCCAAGGTGTGCAGTGAATTGGGAGTAAACAGGCCTAAACTGGCAGTCAACGGCGAGATGAAGAACCAAGCTGGTAGGATCCGTAAACTTGGCCGGCGCAGAGCCGCGACCAAGCCGATAGGCAGTAACAATGCTAAGCTTAGGTTATACACGCCGCTGCCGGGAGTCTGAAAACGCTCATGGGTATCACCGGTTAAAAACAGGAAATTAGGCGAGAAGTGAGACAGGTAATTTTCGGCCCATTGAGTCAAAATCACTTTGGGCTTGTTGTGTAAAAAACGAGTGATTAAAGGTGATTGATCAGCCGGGTCGGTGCTGACATCGGTAGTCACTCGCGGCAAATAACTTTTTTGGGATAAAAAGCTTTCATAAAAACCGCGACGGAGGGCCAATTCTGGTGAGCGAATAAGAAACAAAATCAGAGGGAGAAGCAAAATTAAACCTAAGCCGGCGGCGATAATAAACTGCCGGAGTCGAGACTTAAATTGATGCCAATAAAGCAGCATCAAGCCCAATAACAATAACGGGCCGGTGAGGCGAGCATTGTGATACGAATAAGCCGCCAAAACAAAGCTGATACTGGCCAGCATTGGTTGGCGGAACCACAGCCACACGCCCAAGCCCAAAAACAGCGTGGATAAAGGCGACATATCGGCATAGCGGGAAATCAAAATATGCGCCGGTGAAACTGCTACCAACATCGCTGCCAGAAGCACGACACCTCGGGGGTGTAATAATTCTTTGGCTAGAAAATAAACCACCAGCACTGTCATAATCCCGGCAAGAATTGCAGGCAGGCGGGTAGCGATTTCAGTCAGGCCGAAGAATTTTATAAAGGGAGTGGCCAGATAGGAGTAAAGAGCCGGACGGTAATCACCGAAGGCACGCAGAGCTACCGGGAATTTAGCACCGAATTGATCAGTGCCGTATTTTAGCAGCGAATAGGCGTTGTAGCCAAAAACGGCTTCATCGGCGGTGAAACCTGGCGGTGAGACATCATGCCCCAGCCAGCGGAGTAAAAAAGCTAAAATTACTATTAAAGCTACAATTAATTTCATTTCCCTGCCTCCATAAATTCTTGGATGTAGGGAATTTGTGTCTTAGCTAAATTAAGGTCTAAATCGCCGGCCGGGGAGACTATTTTACCCGTCTCAAGCCAGGCAATTACGGCCCGCAGCCAGGCTGTCCGCCAATCCCGACGCTCAATTTTTTCAGCTAAATCCAGGTAATGCTTAACGGCCGTAAAATTGAAAAACGGGTTTTTGGTAGCATAGCGGGCGGTTTTGAAATAGATATCGAATTCATCTTGACGGCTAAAGTTAACTCGGCGCAAGTACTCTTCCAAAGACGCCAGGGGCTTGGTATCAGCCCACCAATCGGGCTTGACCATTTTCTGTTGTTGCAGCAACTCAATAATAGTTTTGGCGATCAAATAGGCACCTTCCTTATTAGGATGCACATTATCGATGGTGAAATTAAACCCGGGTAAATAATCCGGAGAATTGAGGAAATAATCTGTCTCGGCGTCAGCCACCCACACCGTAGTTTTATCTGCTAAAGAGCGGATAAAATTATTTTGATCGGAGTGAGCCCGCCACGGAATTAAGTCCCAATCTTTGGCTTCGATAAATCGCCCCTGCTGATATAACCAACCGGCATTTTGGTTTTGAGGTAGGGGGTGATCCAGGGTAGTAACTTTGGCGTCAACCGCCGGCCAGTCTTTGATATTGGCAGTAGGAGTCACCAACACTAAAGGAATTTTATGGCGTTTGGCTAATTTAACCATCTGTTCTAGGTTATGGCGAAACAGCCACATTTTGATCTGATAGTAAAGCCATTGGACTCGGTAGGGAGGCCGCTTGAAACTCAAAGGTTCATATTCGGCTAGCGGAGATTGCTGCCGGGATAAAATTAACTTGATCAAACTGCTTTTGTTTTTGAGCGCAGTCAGCCAGCGTAATCCCTCATAAGCATCCAGTTGCGGGTAGATAAATTCATTTTCGCCCGTATACACAATCAATAAATCCGGTTGATAAGCGATACTGTTGGCTAGAGAGTGGCGCACCATAGTGGAGTTATAACCGCTCCAACCTAAATTATAAACTTCCACGTCGCGCTTAGAACCCAAAACGTGACGGAGTTGATCGTCAAATTGGGCTACCCAACCGACTTTTTCCACAGGCAACCCCTGGACGCTGCTGCCGCCATAGACAAACACCCGCAAATAATCCGGTTTTTTGGGCGGAAAAGGGGGCAAATACAGACTTTCCAGTTTGGTTTTGGCATCGCCGGTGACCGGCACTTGACGGGCCACAAACTCTAATCCTCCAAAGATTAGCAGTAAACTTAAAAAACTTAACCCAATTTTCTGCGCCATAAACTCAAACCAATCAAACTGATCATAGAAGTGGTTAGACCTAAGCCAAAAGCTGCAGGTTGGTAGGTCATGATCACGCTATGTTGTCCCGTAGGCACATCGATGCTCCTTAAAGCCTCATCAGTCCGGTTAATTTTTGTGGCTTGGCCGTCAATCGTCGCCCGCCATCCGGGATAGTAACTGTCGGACAAAATAAGGCTGTTGTCCTGGGGAGAATTGACTTCGATAACAATTTTTGCCGGCGTATAAACTTTGATGTTAGCCGTACCGCCATTGATAAGATAGCCCTTGGGTCGAACGGCTTTATTCAAAAACACTTGATAACGTTCGTCTTCATAAATATTGGTAAATTGATCGGGGTAGTTCCACAGTTGCAGTTCCCAAGCGGCGGCGCCGTGGATAACGCCCTGGACAACATACTTAACGCCTAAGAGGTTAAGCAAAGGCATGGTTTGGGGAGAATTTTTAGGGATAGTAGCGCCGGAAACGCGGCCTAAGGCATTAAGCTCAAGCAATTGACCGTAAGTTTTGGGGAAAAGTGTGTCATAACCTTCGGCGGAATAAATCTTAAAAGGCAGATTGAGCTGGCCGTCAAAAATGCCAAAGCTGCGGTCGATACCTTGGTTCTCCTGCAGGAAAGTGATGAAGTTCATTTGGGGATACCAGAGTGCTCTGTCTGTATAGGGAGTGAATTTGTGGTGAAATCGGAATAAGTCAGCTGCGGTGACGATAAATAATAAATAAGGTATAAAAATTATACTTTGCAGTGACGCTCGTATAACGACAAGCGTTATAAAAATTATGAATATTATACTGGGCAGAATTAGGTTACGTTGAGAGACGGGTAAGTGAAGCATAAAGGTGGTCAGCCAAAGAGTAGCAAAGAGGAAAGTAAACCCCAACAAAAATTTCTTAAGATTAAGCTTGGGCAAATAATCCAGGCCAAAGCCGGCCAATATACTTAAGCTAAAACTGACCAGGCCGATGATGCGGGCGGGACTGGAAGAAGAGAAGACGGGAATGTGTAGCCACGCGGTCAAATTGGCCAGGGGCGTTTTGAGGGATAAGGCTAAAGACGCGATAATAATCCACCAGAAAAATTTAATATGAATAGATTTGTTTTTGATTAATAAAGTAGCTAGGGCCAACAGGAAAGGAATTAAGCCGATGTAACCGGTCATTTCCACGTAAGAGTGGTCGGTGAAACTATTACGGGTAACCGGTGATCCAAAAAAATCAGGAGCAAACCAGGTAATCAGGCTATAAACAGGCATGCGGAAAGCCTGAAACCACTCAATAGCATTTTCTTGGCTTCGGAAGGAATTGAAGTAAAGTTCCAGGCTAGGAAAAAGTTGGAAGGCTGTAAATAAGAAAGGGGTCATGGTTAAAATCACTGATACCCAAAATCTGCGATGGCGGAAATAATAGTAAATACCACAGAGCAAAATGACATACAAGCTGGTTTGTAAATGACCGGCAAGAAGTGATAGAGCTAAGAATAGCGTCGCGGCAATAATTTTTGACCTTTCGATGGCCCAAAGGGCTGCCGGTAGCCATAACAGCGCGTGGCCGAGGGTGCCCCATTCAAACCAGGCAGTCATAAAACCGGACCACATAAATGCCAGGCTGGCTAACAGTGCCGCCGGGCGGGAAAGTTTGAGGCAACGGGTATAACCGTAAGTAAATAAACCAGCCAAAAGTGGCTGCAGTAAAACGTATAAACTCCAAGCAGTATCAAAGCGTAACAGCATAAATATAAAATTCAAGGGATAGAACGCCGCCGATTGCCAATTGGCAGCGTGAGGGGTACCGGAAAAATTGTAAGGGTTCCATAGTGGTACCCGGCCTTGTTGCCACTCACTCACGGTAAAAATTTTCCACGGTATAATTTGATTGACCACATCGGGAATAGCGGGATTTTTGATGGGTAAGTTATAGCCGCCTTGCCACGGAGCAAAAAAGCCCACCAAAAAATCCAGCGGGGCAGGGATTAGCCCCTTAACCCAAACCGGCCAGGTAAAAATAAACCAGATAACAACTAGGATTGCTGTTGCTTTTGCCATAAGTTGACCAGGACCGAGGCTTTGTGGAAGGCTTGGATGTAGGCCAGGATAAAGCCGGGCATACCGTCCCAAATACCACGTTTAATGACTAATTGAGACAAAAGTTTAAAACAGAAGGCCTTAACTATTTTCCACCAAGTAACACCGGGTACATTGGCTTCAAACAACAGTTGGGCTTCAATCGCCGACCAATCGCGGGATTTTTCCAACGCAGCCGCAATGGATCTGACCGTGTAATGCGCCAAGGGCTGTTTGAGATAACCCATTTTACCTATAACCTGAGGCGATTCGTGCAACCGGCCGGTCCAGCCGGTTAACGCCTCTTTTTTAAACAAGCGGTGCACCGGATCGGGCC
>Ga0155074_114_pt1 | contig 40995 bp, 47 predicted proteins | sample RifCSPhighO2_01_FD_106042 | JGI IMG/M metagenome (GOLD analysis project Ga0155074, IMG submission 106042) | Candidatus Chisholmbacteria bacterium RIFCSPHIGHO2_01_FULL_48_12 | reverse complement strand
CAAAGACTTCCACGGCTTCGGTATTGTTTCTGACCGTGGCAAAGTCTCTCCCTAGCGTCACTCCCTGCCAGCCCACAAAGGTGCCTTCGAGAATGAGTTTGGTGTTAGCCGTACCGGTCTTGATTTCGCCGTCAGCGATGTAGATGCCCTCTACCGCTCCCTGGCCGTCTTCAGAATTAACCGTGGGGTCAATCTTAATGTCTCCCTGGACCGCGAAAACCAGAAAGCCGCCCTCAGCCACGCTGATTTTAGCCTTGATGGTCAGATCGCCTCTTACCAGGACGGCTATTTTCTCCCCGCCGGCTACCTGCCAGCTGCTATTGGCTATGATCATATCGGCATCGGCATAATACACTTTGGCGTGGATGGGGGGACTGGTAGGCTTAGCCGCATTATTCAATTCCACCCCGCTCCAGTCAGAGTCAGCTTGGCTGGATACGTTCCAGTGCGTCCGCCAGAACTCGAAACCATACCGCTTGCCGGCGTAAGCCGCATTCACCAGCCAACCGGCCGAAGACACTTCCCCTTCGCCGAAATTAGCCGAGATGCCCCCATACCCGGCGACTCCGGGATCACCGCCGGCACCGTCCAGGATGAATTGGGCTTTACAGGCACCCTGGCAGGTGGGGGGGATGGGGTTTAAGATCTTGCCGGCGGCATACACGTCGCCGTCTTGGACCTGCAGCCAGCTATCGTGAATCCGGGCCAAGCCAAAGTCCTTATCTACCACTTGGCCTTGGCTTGTCAAGGTAGCCGACAAGCCCCCGTCGCAGTAGGCGGCGGGGGTGTCAACCCACCCCGCCGGGGCATCAATGGTCATCAAGTATATTGCCGGCGCGCACAAATTGGCCAGAGCGTAGTTGCCGCTGCCGGCCGTCACGCTCGAGCCCGACAGCGAGCACCCTGCCGCCGGCGTGCCGCCGGCTTTGACGCTGACGCTGACCCCGGCCACTCCCCCCGTCGGGCTGGAGCAACTGCCCCCGGTACTGTCAAACACCGTTCCCGAGACCGTCCCTTTGCACGTCTCCGTGCCGACGCAAGCATTAGTCCGCTGGTAGCTGGCGTTGCAGCTGCTCCAGACATTATCGCCGTTCGAGCAGTTGCCCCCGCAGCCGTTTGCCTGGCCGCACAAGGGAGCGTTACAGACGGGATTACACACCGAGCATTGGCCCTTAGTAATGATCGCCGAATCAAGCTGGTCATAATAGCCATACCAAAGTTCCACCTTATGTCTCTTACCGTCCTTGATAGCCACGGGAGTATTCCAGCTAAAGCCTTTATTGCATCGCCTCAGTCCGGCTCCGCTAGCGCTGTCGCAATCGCTGCAAGCAGCGGCGCTGCCTCCCAATGCCCGGCAGGGACCGGAGCCGGAGGGCTGGCCGGCTGTCACCGAACCGTGCAAAACCCATCCACTTTTTTTATCCTCCCAAAAATCTACGCCGATGGGCTTAACGTTTGGCTTACCGATCATCCCCGCCCAACCGGTAAACACCACACAACTGGCGCTGGTGATATCGCCCAAGGCAACGGGGACAGGCGTCGGCGGCGGCGTCGGCGGCCCCGGCGGCGGCTCCGGTCCGCAACCGCACCCGTCATAGCCGCAGGCAGTGCAACACCGCGGATCATTCCCGCCGCAATTATCCCCATCACCCGGTGGTGGCGTCGGTCCAGGCGGAGGTGGTGGCGGAGGCGGTGGTGGTGGCGGTGGCGGCGCACAGCCACCGCTACAACAAGCACAATTATAATAAGGAAATTTATTATGAACTACTACACCCTCTGCAAAATAATTATGCTCTCCATCCACGGTTATATTAAAAACATTCACTGGAACTTCATGTCTAGTAACCTGGGTTATCTTTTCTTTCATCAGGCTTACGGCAGCTTGATCAAAAACAAACACCTCGTCACCCACTACTAACTCATCTGTCCTCTTATACCCCATGGGAATGCGCGGATCTGACGAGTGGTAACTTAAACCGACATAAAAAGGATGGTTGGCAGTAACAAAAAGAGCCCTAGAGCCAATAGTCAAGATAAAATAACCATCCAGTCTTCGGTAGGTTGTCACACGGGTAACGCGATTTTTGGTTATTTCTCCTGTAGCCTCAACAAACGAAACCACAGAATCACCCACGTTAATGTTCTCAATAGACTTAGTGTTGCCAGATCTATCGACTAGCACTTGCGTTCCCGATAGAAAACTAGAGCAGGCTATACAGTCTCCAATACAACCACCACCACCACAACCAGTAGGAATGGCCCGTACTGGTTTTACCCCAGCTATCCCAGATAAAACTAGGGTTACTAAAGTCACACTAATAATAACTATCCAACTATATTTCTCCACTCTCTCCTTATCTTCATTATCTTCATTTTATATTATCTTATAATGGAAACAGTCACCTTGGGATTCCATCTAGACTGACCATCGTTAAAAAAATAGTCTGCTAAGATAGCTAAACTTCTATTATCTTGCCAAGTTAAGATTAGCATTTGGCTCATAGTCAGTACGCTTCTCAATAAGGAGGCGGGGTAAATCGCCTCTTCCCATAAATCCGTGTTTTTATTCAGCTCAAAAACTTTAAATGTTAACTCTTTGCCTAACCCCTTTTCTGGGTAAAGTGGAAAACGATAAAACCTCCCCATATTATCTTTTACCGTTAGTAACCATTTGTCTCCAAGATTTATGTCTGAAAATTCTGCAGGGAAAAAGTAGACAAATTCTCCACTTGGCAATTTAGCATCTACCGCGATTCTCCTAGGCGCCCAGTAAATATCCCTATATCCCACCACTCTCATTATTTTCTCTGAAAAATTCACTAACCACTTTCTAGACTGAATAACTACAGCAATATTTGCTATTGAGTAAGGGGTATAGATGAAAAAACCCAACCCCCCGACAACAGCCACAAAAACAAGAAGCAAAACCAAAAACGAAATTGTCCTTCTTGTTAACATAAACCCTTAGCTAAAGCATACAGACCGCATTCAACTAGTTTTGGGGAGAAGGAAAGTTACTTACTAGGCGAGAGGTTAAAATCTCCCACTGTCAAACGTCCTTCTCTGCGCTCACCGTCAGGCTCTGTTGCTACCCAACCAATAGGAGGAGACACCACACCTGGCTTCAATCGATGCCCCCACACTCCTACTTTAGTACCGTCAGAGTAGCGAGGTTCAGTCCAGTCTTTATCGTATATCGAATCGATCTCGGCATAAACGGCAACTGGTTCTCCTTGCGCATCTAGCACCATAAGCCTGTTAGTCTTTTTATCTAAACCAATACTACCTCCTTCAGGAAAAGGAATCGGCAACCTCTCGTCTTCCTGTTCCCCATACATTCCTGGTAAGTCACTGCCTACCTGGCAAAAAGTTACCCGCGACCCATCTTTCATTTCCAGGGTCACCTCGGTTCCTGGAGGATAAGTGGTCGCCGGAGACGCCCTCCTTGGTTGCCCATCCGCCTCAACGGCACTCACTCTGCCGGTACTGCCTTCTAATCCCATTACCGCTCCCGCAGTCAGGAAACCAGTTACTATACCTCGCGCTATCTTTGTTTCTAGTCCCATAATTCCTCCTTTACAGAAGGAGCCTTGGGCAGGCTATATCCCCTATAATATATCATATTATGTCAAGTTTGGGCCACAAAAAAGCGCCCTTTCGGCGCTTAGATCAAGTCCCTTATAAGCAAACCTACTAAAATTTGACTTACTCATCATTTATCACCCCTTCGTCAGTCAGAATTTCCCCCATCCGTTGTTTTAATTTGGGAATATCTGAAGTAGCCGTACCCCACACCCTACCCAGATCAACTTCGGCATAACCGTGGATCAGCCGATTCCTCATTTTGAGCCGCCGCTTCTCCTATCACTTCTAGTTCTCTAACAATCGCGTCCTGAATAGCAAAATCTTGGTCAAACAACACCCTGCCTCCTCTGGCAACTAATTCTTCCACCCTCGCAATAGAGTCCGCAATGTGCCTCAAATACACCCGATTACTCTGTTTTGACATAAATTGGTTTAGCCTCGGCCACAACTTCATCACGAAAATACTTACTCAAAAAACCTTCGGTCAATAAGTCTACCTTCCGTCCCAACAAGAGTTCTAAATCAGATTCCATTATCACCAGCTGAAACAACCCCCCCCGACTATCCGGTGCAAATCTTACCAATAGGTCTACGTCGCTCTCTGGCTTGTCTTCACCTCGAGCTACCGATCCAAACACGCCCAAAAACTCCACCTGGTTATCTTTACAAATTTTCTCTAAACTTTTTCTGTCTATATTTAGACTCAGCATGTTTTTATTCTACCACACCGACCCCACAAAAAAGCGCCCTTCCCCGGGCGCTTAATATCCGGTAAACTACGCCTATCACATGGTCAATCGACTATTACGTCATTCCCAAAGTCTATTTTCTCACCAACAGACCCACATTTTGTCGGCCGCCGCCGTTATTACCATTGCCACTTTTCTATCTGCTGTTTTAGGTCTAATCAAAACCCGTCTCCTCCTGGGCCACTTTTCCGCTACCCCGGAGCTTAAAGCCATCCTCGATGCTTACTGGGTGGCTCTGCGTCTCCCCGAATTAGTTTTCCAGCTGCTGGTCATCGGCGCCCTTTCCGCCGCCTTCATCCCCGTCTTCAGTAAATACTGGCACAAACAGCCCCCTGCAGCTTACCATCTTGCCTCCTCGGCTATGAACCTGATTTTAATCCTTTTCTCTATCTTATCGCTGATAATTTTTATTTTCGCCCGACCCTTCAATGCTCTGATTACCTCGGTTCAATTTACCCCATCGCAGCTGGATTTAGCCACTAATCTGACTCGCATCATGATTTTCGCTCAACTCTTTTTTGCCATTTCCAACTTCTTAACCGGCATCATTCAAGCTCAACAACGTTTTCTTATTCCCGCCCTCTCTCCCGTAGTCTATAACTTAGGCATCATCACCGGCATCGTTTCCTTGACCCCCCTCATCGGCATTTATGGAGCCGCCGTGGGCGTCCTGCTTGGCGCCTTCCTCCACTTGGCCATTCAACTCCCCCTGGCTCTGCGTCTGGGCTTTACTTATCGCCCGGTCATCGACTTCAAGCACCCTGGCGTCAGGGATATTTTCCGCCTCATGCCTCCCCGCACCCTGGCCATCTCCGTATCCCAATTGGAATTATCAGCCATGGTCTACTTTGCCACCGCCTTAAGCGCCGGTAGCCTCACCGTGTTACAAATCGCTCAACAACTCATGGTTGCCCCCATTCGCCTTTTTTCCATTCCTATCGGCCAAGCCTCTCTGCCCTTTCTGGCCAAAACCACCGCTCCTGATCAACTCGATCAGTTTAAGGCTACTTTTCTTACCTCTCTCCGCCAGATTTTGTATCTGGCTTTTCCGGCTACCATGCTCCTGGTTATCTTACGCCTTCCCCTGGTCCGCGTCGTCTATGGCACCAAAAGCTTTCCTTGGGCTACTACCTTATTAACTGGTAAAACGCTAGCTATCTTAAGCCTGTCTCTCTTTGCCCAAGCCGCTATCCATATCCTGGTCAGAGCCTTTTACGCCCTGCATAACACCAAAACCCCCTTCCTCATCGCCATTACCACTTTTATAGTTAACATCAACCTGGCCTACCTGGCCATTTTTCGCTTCCATAGCGGTATCTTGGGCCTGGCTGGCACCTTAAGCCTTACTGCCATCATTCATGCCGTTTGGCTCTTTCTGGCCCTAAGCCGTCGCTTGACCCACCTGGTCGATAAGTCTCTGATTATAGCTGTATCCAAAATGCTTTTTGCCAGTTTAGCCATGGGCATTTTCCTCTGGGTGCCCATGCGCCTGCTGGATCGATTTGTGTTCGACACCACTCGCGTCATCAACCTGGTTCTTCTCACCCTCACCGCCAGCCTCACCGGCACCGGCGTTTATCTGCTCCTGTCTTACTTATTGCGCTTGCCGGAATTACCGGCTTTCTTGTCCTTGGCTCACCGCCTGGGCAATTGGCAGAAAGTTCTGCAAAAAACCGAGGAAGTCCTCGAACCCGCCTCCCAAGTTCAAGAACTCAAACCCGCCTGATGTCCCCGTCTCAAATCCGCAACTTTGCCATCATTGCCCACATCGACTCCGGCAAAACCACCCTTACCGACCGGCTTTTGGAAACCACCGGCACCGTCTCTCCTCGGGACTGGAATGACCGCCTCTTAGACGCTAACCCCATCGAGCAAGAACGCGGCGTCACCATCAAACTCGCCCCCGTCACCATGAACTATAAACTAAACGCTACCAGCTGCACGCTGAATTTGATCGACACCCCCGGCCACGTTGATTTCTCCTATGAAGTCGATCGGTCTCTAGCCGCTTGCGAAGGCGCTCTGCTCTTAATCGACGGCACCCGCGGCATCCAAGCTCAAACTCTCTCTCATGCCCACACTGCTGTTAACTTAGGGTTACATTTAATTCCGGTCATCAACAAAATTGACCTTGATTCTGCCCACATTAACCAGTGCTTGAGCGAATTGCATGACGTTTTTGGTTTTAAGCCCGCCGAAATTTCTCTCGTCTCCGCCAAAACAGGCCAGGGGATACCCGAACTTCTTGCCCGCATTGTCACCGACATCCCTTCACCCCAGGGGGTGCCGTCTGGCACCCTCCGCGCTCTCATCTTCAACTCTACTTATGACGAGCACTTGGGTGTCATTGCCTTCGTTAGAATTGTCGACGGCTGTCTTGAGTCTAAGCTAGCGCTAACCACTCTGCAAACTCACCAAATTATTAATCCCAAAGAAATCGGCATCTTTACCCCCCGGCGTCAGCCGTGTCCCGCGCTGATTCAGGGTCAGGTCGGCTACATCGCTACCGGCCTCAAAAATATTCGCGAAGTTCATGTAGGAGATACGATTACAGAAAAATTGCCTGCCCGCCGAAGCCTTAGCGAAGGCGGGAAAATTGATCCCCTGCCGGGCTACCAAGCGCCTCAGCCTGTCGTCTTTGTCGATTGCTATCCGGCCGAAGCCACTGATTACAGCCAGCTTTTAGACGCCGTTGCCAAACTCAAGTTATCTGACGCCAGCCTCACCGTCCAGCCCATTCACTCTGCTGCTCTCGGACCCGGTTTGCGCTTAGGGTTATTGGGCTTGTTTCATATCGACATTACCCGCGAGCGCCTCGAGCGCGAACATCACCTACATCTCACTCTCACTTCTCCCACCGTGGACTACCAGTTTCGCCCCCATGCCACTTACGAACCCTGGGTTAAAGTTACCCTGATTACTCCGCCGGCATTCATCGGCAGCTTAATGCCCATTTTAACGGACCACCGCGGTCTTTACCTTAATATCGCTTATCTTGGCGATCAGGCCCAACTGATTTATTCCCTTCCCCTGGCAGAACTGATTAGCGGCCTAATTGACCAGATTAAATCCGCCTCCCAGGGCTACGCTAGTTTGGATTATAGCTTTATTGATCCCCAGCCGGTTGATCTGGTTAAGCTGGATATTCTAGTTCATCACCAGCCAGTCGAAGCCTTAAGTCGTCTAGTCATCAGGGGTCAAGCCGTACCCCTGGCTCGTCGCTTAGTTACCAAACTCAAGGAGATTATGCCTCCCCAGCAATTTGCCGTTCCCCTGCAAGCCGCCATTGGTGGGCAGATCATCGCCCGGGAAACTAAGCCGGCTTTACGCAAAGACGTTACAGCCAAACTCTACGGCGGCGACCAAACCCGCAAAGACAAGCTCTTAACCAAGCAGCACCAGGGTAAAAAGCTCCTGGCTCAACAAACCGCCTCAGTCCATCTCCCCAGCCGCGTCTTAACCCAACTTGCTACAATGTAACTGATGATCTCTGCCTTCGTCCATCTGTTTCACCCCCACCACAGCAACAACCACCGGCCCCACCTGCTCCACCCCCAAGGTATCGCCGTTTTAGTCGCCATTTTTCTGTTCACCAACTCCAGCCTTAAGCTCTTGGCGCAAGTTCGCGGCGGCGTTTTAGGCTACGCCTCTTCTATCACCCCCCAATCGGTTTTGGACGAATTGAATACTAAAAGAATCGAAGCTGGTCTAAAACCCTTGGGGCTCAATGATCGCCTCAATCAGGCCGCCACCATGAAAGCCTCTGATATGTTTACCTTAAACTACTGGGCCCACAATAATCCCAACGGCAAAGAACCCTGGGATTTTATCAAAGCCGCCGGCTACCGCTACCGCTATGCCGGTGAAAATTTAGCCCGGGATTTTGGTGATACTGACAGTCTGATCGACGCCTGGATGGCCTCTCCCACTCACAAAGACAATATCGTCAACCCCCGCTACCAGGAAACCGGCATCGCCGTCGTCAACGGTACCCTCCAGGGCATCGAAACTACCCTAGTCGTTAATCTGTTCGGCACCCCCGCCGTCAGCTTGCCCCAAATTTCCGGCATCCAAACTCCGGTTCAAGCCCAAGAGATAGTTACCATCACTACCGCTGCCGCCATATCCTCGCCGCCCGCCATCTCACCGCTACTTTTGGAAAAAGTCATTGCCGTCAGCATCATCAGCCTGGTTTTACTTACCCTGCTGTGGGATACTCTCCATAGCTCCAAATTACGCCTGGTGCGCCTGGTGGGTAAAAACCCCGCCCATATCCTGTTTTTGCTGACTGTGCTCCTCGTTGTCATCTTCAGTCAAGCCGGAGGGCTCTTATGAAACAACTAGTCCATTATCTCGCTCTGGTTATCATCCTCACTCTTGGCTTCCTTGCCCTGATTACCTTTCGCTACCATCCTCTCCGCCCCGTCGCCATCATCCTCACCGCCGCCGCTTACTTTGTCTGGGGCATTCTCCACCACCTCAGTTTAGGTACTCTCCATCGCCAAGTTGTGCTAGAATATTTCAGCCTGGCCATCCTAGGCGGCATCATCATCGCCACCCTACTATGAAAGGTATCGTTTTAGCCGGTGGTTTAGGTACCCGGCTTTACCCCCTCACTTTTGTCTCGAACAAACATTTACTGCCGATCTATAACCAGCCCATGGTTTTTTACCCCATTCAAACTCTGGTCAAAGCCGGCATCACTGAAATTATGGTTGTTACCGGCGGCCCTCATGCCGGCCATTTCTTGCGAGTCTTAAAAAATGGCGAGGACCTCGGCGTCAAGCACCTGGAATATGCTTATCAGGAAAAAGAAGGTGGCATCGCCCAGGCTCTTTCCCTTTGCCGTACCTTTGCCGATGAAGGCCCTGTCACTGTTATTTTAGGCGACAATACTACCGACGCCGATATTAGTGCCGACGTTCACAAATTTCAATCCGGCGCTTTAGTTTTCTTAAAGCGGGTCCCCGATCCGAAGCGTTTCGGCGTCCCCGTTTTTGATGCCCATAAAACTATCATCACCATTGAGGAAAAACCGTCCCACCCCAAATCCGACTTTGCCGTCACCGGCTTATATATTTACGACGCTAAAGTCTTTGATTACATTACTACTAACCTTCCTTCCGCCCGCGGTGAACTGGAAATTACCGACGTCAACAATCGCTACATCCAAGACGGGACTATGCGCTGGACCGAATTAAATGGCTTTTGGTCCGACGCCGGTACTTTTGATTCCTTGTTCTACTCCAATGAGTATTGGGCCAAGAAAGCTCTTCAATTATTAAAATAACTTATGTCTCCTTGGTTGATCACTTTTCTGGCCAGCTTTTTAGTCTGGTTCATGGTCGCCGCCGCCGCCCTCCTGGCTCGTCATGCTCTTTTACCTAGTCTTGTTGCCTGGGTTATAGCCCAACTACTCAAATGGCTCCATCATACCCCCCGCCCTTTCGAACTCAACGGCGCTGGCACTTTTACTCTTTGGGCTAAACCCGACGGCTCTTTTCCTTCCGGCCACACCGCCCTGGCTTTTGCCCTGGCCACTTCGGTTCTGCTTCACCGCCGCAATTTAGGTTTAATTTTTATCTCCGCTGCCCTACTGGTCGGCACAGGCAGGGTTTTAAGTAACGTCCACTATTCTGTCGACATCCTCGCCGGCGCCGCCATCGGTATCACCACCGCCCTGCTCCTGCATCGTCTTCACCGCTTTTACCCAAAATAGGGGATGCCCCACCAGTCGATCGGATTTACCAGCCGGTAATTTCGGTTCAGGGAGTCAATTGCCGCCCTTTCCTCCTCTGTCAGCTCAAAATCAAATACTGCCATATTTTCGGCTATCCTTGCTGGCGTACCGCTTTTAGGAATTACTGCCGTTCCCCGGCCAATCGCCCAATTCAGTACTATTTGCGCCGCCGTTCGCTGCTGCTTGGCGGCTATGGCTTTAATGGTTTTATCCTCTAATAACTTTGGTCCTCCACCGGCTGCCAAGCTAGGATTGCCTAGCGGCGAATAGGCCGTTACCTCGACATCTTGATCTTGGCAAAATTGCACCAACTCTGTCTGGGAATTGTACGGGTGGAGTTCTACCTGATTCATTGCCGGTTTAATCGCCGCGTAGGTTAAAAGATCCACCAACATCATCGTGGTAAAGTTAGCCACTCCTATGGATCTAACTAGGCCCTGCTTCACCAACTTTTCCATCGCCCGCCACGTTTCCTGGATTGACACCCCCTCCTTATCCCCCTCCGGCGCAAAGGCGATTCCCCAGTGCATCAAATATAAATCCAGGTACGCCAACTTGAGGTCAGCCAGAGTTTTCCGGCAGGCTTGTTCCACCCGCTCCGGTCGATGATCCGTATTCCACAGTTTGCTGGTCACCCACACTTCTTCCCGCTTAATCCCTGCCTGCCACAGCTCCCTAAACGTCTCACCTATCTCCGCCTCATTGTCATAAATGCTAGCGCAATCTACGTGCCTATACCCTGCTTGAGCCACGGCATATTTTACCGCCGCCCCTGCCTTTCCCCTTTCCAGTTTCCACGTCCCCAGCCCCACCGTCGGTACGCTATAACCGCTATTTAGCCTCTTTACTTTCACCATTTTCTTCTTATGCCAACGCTTTCGTCAGCGCTTCCCGGATATTTTTGCCCCCAAACCAGCCATTGAGATACAGCAGCGTATGTTTACTTTTATTACATTCCTGTAGGTAATACTGATCAATCCGCCCGCCCCTTTTTAAGAACCGGGCTATCAACTCATCTATCGAAATTTTTGTATTTATACTCTCTATTATATCACTTAAATCAGTACCGCCGCCGTTAGTAAATCTTCCCTTCTTTTGTTAATTGGATTTTGTCCGTCACTAGCTTTCTTAATTCTCAGCATCACTTCTCCGAACTTACTTTCACCCATCTTTTCCCTGATCAAATTTAAGTTTTTTAATGCATGACCAAAAAATACTTTAAAGTTTTTATCCTCAAATACCTGTGGTGACAAACTCGCCATTACACACCTGATTAAATCTGTCTTTATATCCAACTCATTCGCTATATGGCTCATATCAGCGATTTTATCTCACCTAATTTTGCCCTTACAGTCTCCAGAAACCAATTCCTCACTTGTGGATCCAAAATATCCGCCGACTCATTTTTTCCCGGCTTTATATTTAACAAGGCGTTCACCTCAAACCTGTCTTGCGTGATGGTGTATCCACCACCCCAAACATTAGCATTCAGCGACCCGTACTTTTCTGCCAATATCTGTTCCGCGTCAGCATGATATTCCCCGCCGATAGCCACAATCTCTTGCTCTATATCCGCCGTGATTTTAATATATTCCGGATATTCTTCCCTGGCATGCTTGATATCTTCTCTTGAAAGTTTATCTCCAACCACAACTATGGCCATTGCTTCATTTTATCAAACCTGACGATTTTGTTTGCCATATAGGCAATTCCTGCAAAGTTAAATACTAACCCTATCCAAAAAAGTTGGACTTGGTACTGGGAAATGACGGTAATAATTCCCACCGCTCCTAAAATCGGCAATATATTCACCAAATAATGAGCGCAGCAAGAAATCATGGCTGCCGTTGAAGTTGCACCAGATGTGGCTACGACCTGCCTGCCGGCAGGCATGGCTTTTGGCGAAACATTCTTAACCATCGATTTCAGATAGCTGTAAAGTCCGACTTGAATACCGAAACCTACTGCCAAAGTCACCACGTAATACCAAAATTGACTAAACTGCTCCTGCGCAAAACGTGATCCCGATACGAGAGAAACAATCACAAAGTACACCACCAACAAACCCGTGGTCGCTATAACCCCATTGATTAAAGGTTTATTCATGTTCATTTGCACCGCAGCTCTAATTTATGTTGCTTTTGTATCCCTAAATCAATTTGAGTGTTTTTGCCGATTAAATTAGTCCCGTTAAATAGAATCTGTGTATCCGCCGGATAGTCAAACCGAATTGTCATCCCATAGGCGATCAATCTCAAAATCGGCCCTCTCCCATCGACCTCAAACTTCAATGGCGGCAATGTAGCTGTACTTTGCCCGCCGGCAGGGATGGGCTCACTGGGCAGTGATAACCCGGGCAGAGCAATCCGTACCGACGTTTGCGGTACTACCGTGGCACATCCCTGATTTTGGATCACCACCGTCACCGCCACCGAATTCAGGGCTACTAACCCGGCTGCAATTATCACTGCCGCGCCAGTAATTATTCCCAGTGGCCCTTTAGCCAAGCCCACAATCCTGCCCCCTTTGGCGATATTTGGCGACTCTGCCTCCAGTTCATGCTTTACCCGCTTCACCTCACTCTTTAACTCTTTCCACCATTTCAGCAACAATAGCAGTGCTCTTTTACGCTTCTTTTGTTTGTCTGTATTTTCCGGCAAGTTATCGGCCGTCAATTCTATTAGCTTCTGATCCTGAATCTGCTCTAGCCTTCTTAGGACTTTATGGACTTCATCTACGGCTCTGTCCACTTTAGGATTAATGCCTTTGATCAGAATCCTGGCTGACTCAAATTTCTGCCTAGTCGTCGTTTCCCCTCGCAGTAACTTATCCGCCGCCAATAATCTCTTCCTAGTATCTACATACTTCATATTTATACTCTACCACATGGGCAGAAAATTTTTGCGTTTTTTCTTTTTAATCCCGATTTCATCGGGATTGTTCGAGCCGACCCTCCAGAGACGGGCAGGCAGTTTCGGAGGCAGGCGGGTGGGCACATTCGGCAAGCCCAGCCCAAGTTTATAGGTATTGACATTGACTAATAATACATTATAATAGTCAGCATGATTGACTATCTTTATTTCCAGCTGCAAAATCCATGGTGGGATAACGTCGGAGCCATAGATAAAGATGAAAAAATCAGAGAATTTGACAGACTTAAATATCAATACCAACCCCAAACTATACTCAATACTCGTTCTGTTCCAGGGGATATTCATCTGATTACCGGCCCCAGACAAACAGGTAAAAGCACCGCGGTTAAACTTTATATTCGGCAATTGCTTAGAAGAAAAACCCTAGCCCCTCAATCAGTAATATATTTCAGTTGCGATGCTTTATCGGGCGAAAAAGACGTGATTGATTTGGTGGTGGAGTTCAATAAGCTGAATAACAGCCAGCGAGCGGTAATAATTCTGGACGAGATTACTTCGGTTTCCAACTGGACAGCGGGAATAAAATGGTTGGCGGATACTGGATTAATTTCCAAGTCCACCCTTTTTTTGATGGGGTCATCGAGTATAAATCTGAAAAAATCCGGCGAGTATCTGCCGGGAAGAAGGGGTCGAGGCAAAGACATTAAGTATCTACCGATTTCTTTTTACGAATTGTTACTCATCCATAAACAAGACGTTGAGAAAATTCCCATTAACCATCGCCGGCTGCTTTTCAAATTAAGGAAAATGGAGGCATTGGTTAAAAAATATCATCGAGACTTTCTATTCTCTGGAGGTTTCTTGAAAAATATTAACTACGGGTTGACCGAAAGTAACAACGACTTGTATATCAAGACTTTAAAAAGCGAATTATTTAAAGCGGGTAAAAAAGAAGATTCGCTGCGAGAAGTTATCCGCAAAATCTTGAATTCGCTCACTTCTCAAAGTTCTTATACCAATATTGCCGAGGAAGCGGAATTAGGTTCCAAAAATACAGCCATAGATTATCTTAATTTTCTATCCGACTCGTTTTTCTTAAAAGAAGTAAAATTCTACGATCTAAATAGACAGAAAACGATTCTCAAGAAAAATAAGAAATTCTATACCATTGATCCCTATATTGTCTGGCTTTTTGAGGGTTTTGTATCCGGGAATTTAAATTTTGCCTCATTGCATCAACTGGTTGGTGAATCAGAAATGGCGGAAAATTTCGTCGCCTCCGAACTGGTTAAATCGGAGCAGGAATTTTTCTTTTTCCAGAATTCTCGAGAACTGGATTTTTACTTGCCGAAAAGAGAACTAGGAATCGAAGTCAAGTATAAGAATAAGATCACTAGCGAGGACTTAAAGCCACTGGCGGTCACCAAGAGAAAAATTCTGGTATCAAAAAACACCTTAGCCATCCGCGACGATGTGATAATTGTTCCAGCTTACTTGTTTCCATTAATTGAATTGTAAGGGTTTCCATCACCCCTCCTTTAATCGCTTTTCTAAAGCTTTAATTTGGCTTTTTAATTTTTTAACTTCCTTGCGGCAAGCTTCTTCAATACTCTCTAGTTCTTTGGCTGACTTTTCTAACTTTCTGCCACGCTGATTCTGTTTAATGAATTGGTGGAATCTCAAATTGAATCCCATTAGGCCTAGTTCGATTGAAAAGTGTTCTCCAGCGAGTTTGTCGTAGTCGATTTCGAACCAAATCGGCCGGAAGTTAAGCCAGTTATACCGTTTAGGCGAGAGGTACTGGCTCCAATCTTCCCAAATTTGAATATAGCCAGTGTCCCATTCAACTAAGAAAATGCTCCTGTCCATTTTTTCTCGTTTTAAAAACTTAATGCTCATGTTTGGCTCCTTGAGTAAATTCTAGCAAAAACTATGACTTATGGGTACTCCACCCATTATCTAAACTTTAATCCTGGATGTAGAACGGATCCTATTATTCTTTAGCTCGATTCTTACGATCTCTCCTCTGTTAATGATATTTTCATTATTCTCCGGTCCCCATAAGTATTTTGGCAGCCTCTCACTGCTTAGATAATGATACAGTACTGTAAGCGGCTCCCCATGCGACACTAAAATACAATCATTCCCTTGAGTAGCCTTTTCATTATAAATATTAAGGATTCGTCTTAATATCGATTGCCTAGATTCTCTGGATGCATCATCTTCTTCAACTTTCCATGGCGTTTCCGCTGGCTGTGGTTTACCCTGTAAACTTGGTGCAAAGACTTCAATAAGCCGTTCATCAGTCTTAACAGTAGAACCCGTGTAGGCGGCTATTATTTCGGCTGTTTGGATACATCTAGTGATAGGACTTGTATATATAGGCAGCTTTTGCAATTTATTTTCCGCAAACCACTTGCCAATTCGCTGAGCATGCTGCTCACCCTCCTGCGATAAACGAAGAGGTAGTCGAAAGGCGTAGATATTCTCGGGATTGGCATAATGAGTGTGCCGGACGAGGTAAATATTCACGGAAAATAGTATATCAATATTCGAAATGTTGGTGCTGAGCGGGCCGATCTAGGACCAATTAGTCCTGATAACTGATTTAATATTATTAATCTAGCCAATTTTCAACTTTTTAACTGTTAATGAGGCTAATTCATTGAAAAAACCAATTGGTAGGTTTCTATTAAACTTAGGGTACTTATTGTCTGTGAATTTTATCTCCTCATCGTTTATCTTTAGAATAAATTCTTTTGTTGTGCAGTTAATTACAATCTTATTAGGAATATTTATTTTAAGTTTATATTTAAATTTCTCCACGTAGTCCCATTCTGCATAATGTTTACAAAATAAAAAACCATTATCATTCTCATTTCTTCCGTCGAACCTCAACATATTAAATGTTGAGTCTTGTTCATGGTTATATACCAGATTCAATAATCCACTGTTTGACAAAACGAGATCGAAAGAAATGTTTATATTCTTTCCAAGAAAGCCTTTAGTAACAATGAAAGAGTCGGTTCGAGTATTTCCTCGCCTGAAATCAATAGTGTCTGAAGACGATTCATATACTGGTTCGCCGGACACAACATTCCATACTTGGCCTTGGATAAACCTCAGTTCACCTAATGTGTTTAAAATATGGTTTAAAATTCCCAAGCTAATTTGACTTGCCCCCAGATCAATTTTTTCACCGCCTTTTAGCTCAGTATACGGGTGCATATAGTTACGGAAATTTTTCATTTTTTGGAATATTTCGTAATATTCTTTCTCAATGAATTTGAGTTTTTTTGCTATAGCAATCTTCTCATCAAAAACTAAATCTTCTAATTTCTTTTGTTGTCCCCTTTTATTTTTTGGAAAATATTGCTTAGCACTTGAAAGATTAATTTCAATCAGCTTAGTTAAAATACCTTCTAAAATTGACATCGAAAGGTACAAAGTGCTTCTTGATGCACCAATCAGGGCAACGTTATCTATCTCTAATAGAATATCCGCTAATATTTGTCTGAGCTTTGAATCGGATATAAATGCTAATGACTTTAGTGTCATAGCTGTATTAAATGAGGTTGTACTCATATTCGTAATTTGAAATGGCTACCTGGTATCCAACTGGCTGAGTAGGCCGGCCTAGACCAATTTATTTCTAAAATCCTGTTCCTCAAAAAGTCCGATTTTTGACTTTACGTATTCTGCCAAAATATCTTTTGGTATCTTCTTACCAAACGTGTGAGAGTTAACAAAGAACTGTGTATAGATTTCAGGGATTGTATATCCGTTTTTCCCCTGTTCCTTTTTTGAATTGTTAATAACATCTTTCATTGTTTTTAAGACGAATTCTGCTTTTTCGTCGGCACCCTTAGCATCTTTTAAACTGTCAAAATTAGTAATTTTGAATAAATCTAAGATTGTATCGAGTGTTTTCTTTTCAACGACATCTCTCTCTTTTTCATCCAATAAATCACCTGTTCTTGCCACAAGAAGTTCTATAAATAAGGCAAGAGTCATTATATACATCAGGGCAGTTTCACTGTCCTCAAGTGTTATTTTTCGGTATGTTTTTAGCTGATTGATCCAATCGTCAGGCACAGTTGCTAAACCCCATATTTGAGACCCCGAGTCGCTCGCAAATTTATTTAGGACGTCACTTGTTTTTCTCATACAGAAATTGTATCAATTTTCTATAAATTTTGATACATCGCATTGTAAGTGTACTCAACTCTTTCGAATTGCTTTTTAATGGCCGCTTTGGGCAATTAGGCAATCCGAGTTGACTACAATCAGAGCGGCCATTTGAGTCAATAAAAAGTTCTTTGAAATTTTTGCGTCCTTCGACTACGCTCAGGACTATAGTTCTTCGACTCACTCTGTTCACCCAGGATTATAATTTCTTCAGTAATTGTGTATCACCGTTAATCAATGCTTCCTTCTTCGTTCTTGACCAACGTTTTAATTGGATCTCTCTGCACATTGCTTCTTTTCTAGTCGAATACTTTTCCGAATAGACTAATTTGATAGAATCAAAATAACTGACGTATTTAGCGGATTTACTAGATTTATCCTGATGTTCTTTTAGGCGTTTTGCTAAATTATTTGTTTGGCCAATATATAGGGTATTTGACGACGTGCGGAGAATATAAATAAAGTAGGACACGAAACAATTATATATCCTTCGACTCCCTTTGGTCGCTCAGGACGATTCTTTGGCTTACTTGGTAACTAGGCGACCACTTTATTAATAGTTGGGCTGAAAGCCGTGAGCGAGTCTGGACGAGTCGAATCGGCTGCGGGGCTAGGATTCGAACCTAGGTGACGACATTCAGAGTGTCGCATACTACCGGACTATATGACCCCGCAATCACCCATATTTTACCAGATTTAGGATAAGGACTTGAGGCGCATTCGCTCCAACTTGCGATACAGGTTTTCTCTGGGACCAACTCCTGCGATCTGCTGATTGCCTTTTTCAATAGCATTCATTAATTCGTCATCCAACATAATGGAAATCGTTTCTGCCAAAGCCGGGTCAGCAGCCAGGAGTTTCTCCACTGCCAGCATAAACGGTTCCCCGACTAAGCGGGCTATTGGCTTATTATTGCGCCTCACCTGATAAGCTGATACTGTAGTAGTCATCATGAGGTTCGGCTTTGCAGGATGGCCTTGAACTTCTCCCTTATCTCCGCCCCCGCCGTCGCCAGTTTCTCTTCTATCCCCTCTATCTTGGCCTTCAGGTACGCCAATAGTGACTCGTCGTGGGGCCGGGCCTGAAACCGCTCCAAAAACTCCTCATGATACTCTTCCGGCAAATGGGTCAGAATTACGCTCACCATTTCATGATGCACAGTTTCGTCCACTAAATTCGCCAACTCCTCTTTTTCCTGTGTGTCTATCTCCAAATGCTGGATGTGGGTCATCAGCTCCCCAATCTGGATAATCTCATCATAAAAGATTTTCACTTTATACCTCCTGTGGCGGTCCCAACTGTGCGGGCGCTTTCACTGGCCCCAACGGTACCTGATCCGTCGGGTCATCTACGAATAATAATAATACTTTGCCTTTATGGCTGCTGCCCAAGCCTAAGCTGTGCATGACTTCGGGGGAACCCCCGAATTGCTTGCCCGTCCAATTCGCCGGCCCCGCATCTCCGATGGCTGCCACCACTGCCGCCCCAGTCTGCACATTAATCACAAGCACCTTGCGGTACTTATACCAGTCGCGCAAAGATTTTAAATCTTTCTGCCAAGTCGGCAAATACAGGGTTTGCACCACCGCGTAATATTTTTCCATTGCCTCGAGCTTAGGCGTTAATTCCGCCGCCGAATTGGCGAAGTAACCCCACGCTCCTAAACCCCCTGCCATCTCCGCTTCCGGCCACTCGTCATGCAGCCGCACCGAATCTCCCGGAAATCTAGCCAAATGCTGCTCATAACCGATGTACCCCAAACTGTGATTTAACCGCTGGCCTTCCAATTCGAACTTGACTTTAATCCCTAAATTTTCCTCAATTACCTGACTTACCTGTATCTCATTATCCGGATCCGGATGACCCACCCGCGCCGGCACCAGGAGTGCCAAAGCTTCCGCCAGCCTGGATTTTATATCTTGAGCGCTGATGAGATAAACTCGGGCCAAACGCCGTTGTTCCGTAGCTTGGGGCAGGGGAGAAGGCGCCTGCGGTGCGGCCAACAGCAGTAGGCTGGACAAAGTCGCCCCCGTTAACAATCTCTGTGACTGCTGCCTGATTTTGCCTACATCAAGTTGTCTTTTCTCCAGCCACTGCGTCGCCCGCGGATGTTTATCTTTAAAACCCTGCTTAGCCTGGCTCTGATAAGCCGCTACTTGATCTTTAAGAAAAAGAAAATGCTGGTTATGCGATTGTGTTTTGCGCATGGGCAAGCCGATCTAATACTACCTGTTTACCTAGAACCTCCATCGTCGCAAATAAAGGCGGTGTCACCGTTCTACCGGTTAGAGCCACCCTTAACATCATAAAAAATTGTCCCGGTTTCCACCCCTTCTCCTCGGCCACTTGCCTAAAACTCGCCTCCATTGCCTCGTTTTCCCATTTACCTAACCCCTCAATTACCTTAATACTTTCTTCTAACTGCTCTTTAACCATTATTTTTGGATCCGGTTTCACTTCCCGATAGAACCATTCCGTCAAATTTTCAAACTCCCCCAGTCTGACCAATCTTTCTTGAATCAGAGGTACGATTTTTACGACTAGCTCTTGGGGGCAATCCGCCGGCACAAATGGCTGCAGGGCTGCCGCTAATTCTGTCTGGTTCATTTGCCGGATCAACAACGCGTTAAAGTAATCCAGTTTCTTCTGGTCAAAAATCGGATTAGCTTTATGCACCTGTTTTAAATCAAAGCGTTGGGTTAACTCTTCTAAAGTTAATACCTTGGAATTATCTTCATAACTCCATCCCAAATAGGCCATAAAGGTCAACAGCGCCGTTGGCAGATACCCCTCATCCCGGTAATCCAAGATCGACTTAGCCCCATGCCGCTTGGATAATTTAGCTTTGTCCGGCCCCAAAATTACCGAGAAATGCCCAATTTGGGGTGGTGTCCACCCCAAGGCTTCATAAATCAGTAGGTGCTTGGGGGTAGACGAAATCCACTCCGCCGCCCGCAGGATATGGCTTATCTCCATCAAGTGGTCATCCACCACCACCGCCAAATGATAAGTCGGCCACCCGTCCGACTTCAATAATACCGGCTCATTCATCCCCTGCGTTTTAATCGTCATCTTTCCCTGGATTAAATCTTCCCAAACTATGTCTCTGCCCGGCGGTACCCGGAGTCGAATCGCCCCTTCCGCCTCATAAGCCACACCCTTATCCACCAGTTCCCGCGCGTATTGCTGATATAACTCTAACCTGTCCGATTGCCGGTATGGCCCTTCATCCCAAATTAAGCCTAAAAATTGTAAAATCTCCAGGATCTTAGCTTCACTTCCCTTAACGAAGCGTTTCTGATCGGTGTCCTCAATCCGCAAAATAAAATTACCCTGGTTATGCCGGGCCCATAAGTAGTTGTATAAAGCCGTCCGCGTATTCCCCATATGGGGTATCCCGGTTGGACTCGGCGCAAACCTGACTCTTACCATGTTAAAATGATTCTACCATGGCCACTTTGACGCAAACAGCCTATTATACCCGGCGCACCCTTAAATGGGGCAGCTTCCTGGTTCTTTTCCTCATCGTTTTCCGCTGGGCCTGGAATGGTTTTATCACCTATTGGCTGGCCAAACACCCGCCGCCTCCACCCCCGCCCACCGTGGCTTTCGGTAAACTTCCTCAACTCCAATTTCCCGACCAAACTAAAGGCTCACTCACCTTTAAACTGGAGACCGTTACCGGCACTACTCCTGATTTAGGCGATCGGGCCCACGTTTTCTTTATGCCCGCCAAACGGGCTAACCTGCTGGCCCTGGAACGGGCCACCACCCAAGCCGCCCGGCTCGGATTCAATCTTCCCCCCCAGAAACTCACAGACACCCTCTACCGTTGGGCTAATGCCACCCCCCTCTCCACTAATTTGGATCTGGACATCATCTATGGCCATTTCCTGCTCACTGCCTCTTGGCAACAGGATCCTACCCTGTTAGACGCTCCTAACCTGCCCAATACTACCCCAGCTGTCATTGAGGCTCAAGACTACTTGGCCGATGCCGGTTTACTGCCCGAAGATCTCAAAACCGGTCGCACCCAAGTCAGTTTCTTGCGCGCTTCCGCCAACGATTTTATCCCTGCGCCTAGCCTCTCCGAAGCCGAATTTGTCCAAGTGGATCTGTTTCGCCAAGATTTGCCCGCCGGCAAAGTCTACACCGCCACTCCTTCCGCTGGTTTAGTCCGCCTCATCTTTTCCGGCAATACTAATACTGGTAAACGTATCGTCAGCCTTGCCTACAATTATTTTCCGGTTAACTACGACCAGTCCGCCACCTATCCGCTCAAGGCTTCTTCCCAGGCTTGGGCTGAACTTCAATCCGGTCAGGGCTATATCGCCACTCTTCCTACCACCGGCAACCAAGCTACTGTCCGTCGTGTTTCCTTAGGCTTCTACGATGCTCCTACCCCCCAAACTTTCCTCCAGCCCATCTACGTTTTCGAAGGCGATAACAATTTCGTCGCCTACGTCCCCGCCCTCGATTCTAAATGGGTAGAATAAAATCCACTAAAAGTTACAATCCAATCTTTATCAAGACTACCCCCGCTATCATAACTACACTCCCAATCAGTGTTTCCAATTTAGGTTTGTCTTTAAAGGCAATGTAGCTAAAGAGTAAAACGAAAAGCACTTGTGTTTTTAAGATCGTGGCCACCAGTCCGACGCTACCTCCGCCGACAGCAGAGAAAGCTAATATGGTTGAGACGGCATTCAATATCCCCAAAAGCAGAAATGATTTAGTATTACTGGTGATTTGCTGATAAAAATTTTTGTTTCTAATGTATAGCAGGGGCAATAATCCGAAAATCACCATCAAGTTTTCAACGAAAAGTGTAAAAGTTGTGTTTTGTGGAAATGTATTGTTGATCGCCAATTTATCAAAGACTATTACTACGCTATTGGTTAAGACTGAGACAGTCATTAAAAGAGACGCTCTATTTCTGAACAGGGATTTGAATGGCTCTAATAATTCTCCTTTCGACTTGGTTGCGTTTAAGATATATGCCCCTACCAAGGTAATAAAAATTCCCATCATTGCTAAAAAACTTGGTCTTTCTGACAAAGGTGGCAGAAATGCAATAAGCAGAGTAAAAATCGGGCCTAATGATATTAAAGGCCAGATTGCTGACAAGTCAGCTATTCTCATTGCCTTAAAACCCACTATCTGGGAAAAGATATAGAAAAGGACAGACCCCATTACACCCAAGAAAAATAGGTAGTTAAGTTGCGGTATACCCTCTCGAAAGGTAAAGATAAAAATAATCGGTGTAGCCAATACCAGAGTAGCCCAAGTTAAAACAGACGCACTAACCCCTGCAATTAACTTCTTGCTAACAATTACGGCAATTGCGGAAACCACAGAAGTTATAAAAGCTGTATAAAACCACATAATTTAAATTTCAATATGATCCCGCAAATTTTCCCGCTTTAACCTCTTCAGCTTCTTATACTCGCTTGGCGTCACCCCAAAAGTAGCCTTGGATATCTCGGCCGTCAGAATCTCATAATTTCTTTCCTGTCTCGCTCCCCGTTTTTGCCACTCATCAGTCAATTCTTCACGAATGGCAATGCCCCGCATCCTTTTTTCAATCCAATCTTCGCTATAGCCTTTAAGCTTATACAGTATCCGCGTTCTCTTAGTCGCCAACTCCGGATCTTCAATTTCTTTGACTCGCTCATAGCCTACCCGTGCTAACCATCGCTTAAACGGTTCAGCTTTCGGAGAGGGGATAGATTGGATAATACGAAAAGCGTTTTCTGTAGTCACTACATCTGTTAAATATTTCTTCCCGTCAAATGACTCTAATTTCAGTTGTCGACAAAGTGTCGACAACTCAACTCCACTTGATTCTTTCTCTCTCTGCTTCATTCGATACCAATAATCCCTCGGCTTATCACTATCAGTCAATGCTTCGATAATATCTACCACAGAAAAGTACCACTCATTATTGTGTATTGTTCTGCGAACTTGAGCTCCTCGAAATAATGCAATCTTAGTAGTCATTTATATCTCCGTTAATTTTTTCCACTCATGATTGCCATACGCCCACTCAATTAACGCCGCCGATTCCCCAAACCGATCCTCACTGCCTAATATCACGGTGATTATCTCTCGCCCGTCTCTGACCGTATCAGTAATCAGGCACTCTCCGGCATTAGTCGTCCAGCCAGTTTTCAAGCCTCGCAACCCCTCTACTTGTCCCAGTAACTGGTTTATATTCTTCAGCTCATGTTCTATGTTTCCACTTACATCTTTCACTGTCATCGACTTAGTGGCTGCCATTTTGGTCACTACCTCGTTTTTTGTCGCTTCCCGCGCCAATACCGCCAAATCTCTTACCGTGGTTACGTGCCCCCATTGCTCCACCCCCGAAACATTCTTAAAAACGGTGTCCGTCATTTGCCAATCTTTAGCTTTCTGATTCATTGCCTCTACAAATGCCGCATAGCCGTCAGGATAATTTTCCGCCAGAGCTAAAGCCGCGTCATTACCCGATTTTACCAACAATCCATAGACCAAATTTTCTGCCGTAATTTTTTCTCCGACTTTAAGCCCCATGCTCTGGCCAATGGCCTCATCGGCCCGCTTTACCGTCAGCACATCATTCAAATCATAAGTATCCAGGGCTATAAGCGCCGTCATCAGTTTGGTAATCGACGCCGGCAATAGGGGAGTCTGAGCGTTTTTCTGGTACATTACTGTCCCCGATCCTACGTCTACCACCATCGCCGCCCGCGCCGTCAATCCTGGCACTTTCACCCCGGCTATATTCACCGGCACCTCTCCGCCAGTTGGCGGACTCACCACCGCCCCCCTCACCCGCGGCGCCTGCGGCTTTACCATCAACGTCTGATACTCATTCTGCCCCGGCAACATCACCAGTACCGCCGCCAGAAGTCCCAATTTCCACCACTTTTTCATGCTAGCTTAATGCCCAATTCTTTCAATTGCTCTGCCGTTGCTTCCGATGGCGCGTCCACCACCGCAGTTTGCCCCGAAGCCGAAGTCGGAAATGCCATCACTTCCCGGATATTCGGCTCTCCTAAGGCCACATACACAAATCGGTCTACTCCCGGCGCGATCCCGCCGTGCGGCGGCACGCCATAGGTAAATGCCGTCAGCATGTGGGCAAATTGTCTTTTCTGCTCTTGGCTAAAGCCAATCAGCTCAAATATTTTCTCTTGGACTTCCGGCTGATGAATCCTAATGCTTCCCCCTCCCACTTCAAACCCGTTTAGCACCAAATCATGCTGTAACCCCCGCACTTTTAAGGGATCTTTATCCAATAGGGGAATGTCCTCCGGATGCGGTGCCGCAAACATATGGTGCGACGGCGCAAAGCGAGCCTGGCCCGATCCGTAAAAGAAATCTTCTTTTGACTGCTGGGTAAATAACGGGAAATCAATCGTCCATGCAAACGCCAGCTCATCGGGATCTTCCTTATTCACCCGCAAATCCGGCTTATCCGTGCCATATTTGGCCATAGCTTCTTTATGGGGGATTCTCGGCCACGGGCTCTGGCTAATTAGTTTTTCTGGGAACAATTCTTTAACCAACTGGGTAAACAACTCTTCTACAAGCTGCAAGATATCCTCTTGGGTGATAAACGACATTTCTATATCCAGTTGGGTGAACTCGCCGTAAGCCCGATCTTTTCGCGGATCCTCGTCCCGAAAACACCGCGCCAGCTGAAAATACCGCTCAAACCCGGCCACCATCAACATTTGTTTATACTGTTGGGGTGACTGGGGCAAAGCATAAAACTTCCCAGGTTGCAGCCGAGATGGCACCAAAAAATCCCGCGCCCCCTCCGGCGTGGTCTTGGTCAAAATCGGCGTTTCGATTTCCACAAAATCCCGGGCTAATAAAAACTGGCGCATAAACTGTGCCACCTGCGACCTCACCCGCAAATTTCTGGTTAACCTGGGCCGGCGCAAGTCCAAGTAGCGGTATTTATTTCTCACCGTTTCGTCAATCTCGTACCCTTGAGTATCAATCGGAAACGGCAGCTCTGCCGCCCGGCTAATGACCGTCAACTTTTCTACTTTTACCTCCACCGTCCCCGTGGCCAAATTCGGATTCACCAAATTCTCCGGCCGCCGCGCTACTACCCCCTCCACTTCCACCACATCTTCACTCCCCAAACTCCCCATATCTTCTCCGCCCACTAGCTGAACTATCCCTGACCGGTCCCGCAAATCCACAAACACTAACTTACCGTGGTCCCGCCGGCTCTGCACCCAGCCTTTTAATAGTACTTTCTCGCCTATCTTATCTACAGTATCTCTTGCCAAAGTCCGCTCCATGCCCCAAATTATACTCTGGCGTCTGCCTCTTGACAAGGCTAACTTTAGCGGTAAAATAATCCTCATGACTCAAGCTTATCGCGTCATCCGTTTTATCAATCTCCTTTGGATCAAAGGGGGTTTGGTGACGTCGTAAACCTACAAAACATATTAAACATCACACCAAACCTCCTCCAACCAGGAGGTTTTTTATTTGCCTATGTCACTAACCGAAACAGCACCCAGAAATTTCTGTCAACAGCCCAGCGAAGCCTTTTTAAAATTTTTAGAAGCTTGCGGTGACGACCCCCGATCCGCTTACGGTTTAGCGGCCCTAGCCGATCTTGCTCAAGGTCGCGGCGGCGGCGGCGCCATAGACGGCCGAGACGCTACTCTTACTGGCCCAGAACACTGGACTAAATTGACAGAGGGGGGTGATTAAGATGGCGGTAGAAAAAGATAGTTATGATTTAGGGAAAAGCGGTACAGTTGCGGAACATCCCAAAAAACTGCTACCGGAAAATTTCAACTTACAAGGCTTAGCTGGCTATGAGACAAAAAGTGTCAACTCTGCTGTCCTCGCTGAAGCGAGTAGACAAGCCGGATTCGTTAAGGGCCACGATCATACTGCCGGTGGCGTTTACCCATAACCATGCCACCCCAAGCTGAAACCAAGGCCTATCAACGAGCCACTTTCATAGACTTAATAAATCAATCACTTGATGCCGAATGGTTCGAGCTTGAACTTGACTGTGGCGTCGTTGATCCTCAAGATCCACAGCTCATTGAAGCTGTACGGGAAAAACGAGCCGCCTACCTCAAAGCCCAGGAGCGATTTAGCAAAGCCTTAGATCTTTGATTTTTAGCTCCAACCTCTCCCGCCCATTCCATACATTTTTGTTAAGCTGAAATGCGACATCCACTCGGCGGCCGGAAGTCAGTTGAGGTAATAAGGCACCCAAGTTAAACCCGATGGCTTCGGCTTGCGGTAACTCCTTGAGCCGTAATTTTAAGTGCTTGCCCTCCCCGCCCACCGGCCGCGCCTGGGCGGTCGTGACGCCCATCAACGCCAGCGTCGGCCGGGGATTGCCCACCCCAAATGGCGCCAGCTGCTCCAACTCCTTCCACAACCCCAAACTGATATCTTTCGCTTCTACCTCGCAGTCCACTCGTACCACCGGTTGCAACTTCTCTTCATCTAATTCTTTCTCTGCCACACTCCGCAGCCTCTCCGTTAAGGCGGTAATTTTCGCTACTTCTACGCTAAATCCCGCCGCCATCGGATGGCCTCCCGCTTCTATCACTAAATCTTCTGCTGTTCTTATCGCCTCGATGATATTAAATCCCGGAATCGACCTGGCTGATGCCTTGGCCTGCTCACCCTTGATACTCAACACCACGCTCGGCCGATAAAATTCTTCCGTCAGCTTGCCGGCGATCAACCCAATCACTCCCTGGTGATAAGCTTCATCCGCAACGACTAAAATTTTTTCCTGTTTTACTTTGACTCCCAATTTCAACCTGGCGTGATCCAATTGTACTTGTAACAATGATTGCCTGTCTTTATTAGCTTGGCCCAAAGTTTGCGCCAACTCTTTAGCTCGCTGCCGATCATGGGTACACAGCAGTCTCAATGAATCTAGACCATGACTCAATCGCCCCGTGGCATTAAGCCTAGGCGCTACTAAAAAATTAATCGCATACGTATCAATAGTGACCGGCTCTAAACCCGCTTCTTGGTACAACTCTATTAGACCCACCCTATCCGTTTGCCGCAACTTCGGCAGACCGTACTTTACTAAACTTCGGTTCGCCCCCTTAAGTTCCATCATGTCCGCCACCGTCCCCAACGCTGCCACATCTAAACTTGTCTGCGCCGCTGGCGGATTCATCTCTTTAGCCACCATCCACGCCACCCCCGCCCCACACAATTGAGTGGTGTGGATAATCGCCATCGCCTCCGGCAACTTTTTACCCACCTGATGATGATCAGTAATGATTAAATCTATCTTTTCTTGCACCAGTTTCTTTGCCGCCTGATGCGCCACAATCCCGTTATCCACCGTCACCACCAAGCTCGGCCGCCGTTCCGCTATCATCGCCTCGATTCCCTTGATCGATAAACCATAGCCGTGCTCTTCTCGGTGGGGGATAAACGGCCACACGTTCACCCCCAAACCGTGTAACGCTTCCCACATGATCGCCGTGGCGCCAATCCCGTCCGCATCATAATCCCCATAGACTACCACCGTTTCTTGATCTTTTATCGCCCGTTTTATCCTGGTTACGGCTTTTTTTACCGCCACAGTTTTAATCCCGACTGATTTTAGCGTCAACTTTTCCGGCCGGATTGACTTTAACTCTAACCCCCGTTTGTCCACCAGAATTTTGACGATCTCATCTCGCTTAACTTTTGGTCCTACCTGCCATACCTTCATGATATGATCATCTTATCATGAAGCTCCTTACCTCCATTCGTGACTTCTTCTCTAAATTTAACGCCGCTGGTTTCGATATTTGGCTTGTCGGCGGGGGAGTGAGGCACTTATTAACCGGCCAGCCGATAGTCAACCCGGATTTTACCACCAACGCTACACCCGAACAAATCCAACAGCTTTTCCCAGACAGTTTTTATGACAACAAATTTGGCACCGTCGGATTAAAGGTAGACGACCAAATTTATGAGATTACCACTTACAGAACCGAAGGGAAATATTCGGATCGGCGCCGACCGGACCAAGTCGCATGGGGCCAGAGTTTGGCCGAGGATCTGCAGCGTCGCGACTTTACCATCAACGCTATGGTTATCGGCCCGGACTTAAAATTAATAGATCATTTTGGAGGCCAGGAGGATTTGGCCCATAAAATTATCAGAGCAGTGGGGGATCCTAAAAAGAGATTCACCGAAGATGCCCTGCGAATGATGCGGGCGGTACGAATCGCAACGCAACTGGAATTTACCATCGAACCCCACACACTTCAGGCAATTAAACAGGCGTCTGCTACCATTACTGCTGTCAGCTGGGAGCGGATCCGTGACGAATTATTTAAAATTTTAGCCTCCTCGAAGCCAGCTGACGGCATTACCCTTTTGGATGATACCGACCTGCTCCCTTATATTATTCCCGAACTTATAACTACCAAAAACGTGCCTCAAGGCGGCCATCACATCCATGATGTCTGGAACCACTCTTTGGCCAGTCTCAAATTTTGCCCCAACCCCAACCCCCTAGTTAGATTAGCTACTCTGCTTCACGACATTGGCAAGCCCTCAACTTTGCGCCACCAAGGTCCTCGCGGCGTCACTTTTTATGGCCACGAAGTTGTCGGCGCCCGCACCGTCCGCCAACTGGCGGACCGCCTCCGGCTGTCTAAAAAAGACAAGGATAAATTAATTACCCTGGTCCGCTGGCATATGTTTACTTACGCCCCTCACATGACCGATGCCGCCATCCGCCGCTTTATTAAACGCGTCAGTATCGCCAACATTCCCGATATGATGTCCTTACGCATCGGCGACCGCCTGGGGGGAGGATCCTCCGCCACTTCCTGGCGCCTGCGCGAACTCCAAGATCGCATCTATGACCAACTCCACCAGCCCCTCACCGTGGCCGATCTTAAAGTCGACGGCCACGACGTCATGAAAGAATTGAATATCCCGCCCAGCCCCCGCGTCGGCCAAATTCTAAACCAACTCTTCAAAGCAGTCATCGAAGATTCCTCCAAAAACGACCGCGACTACCTCCTGTCCCGCATCCGCGAGCTTAATCTTTCCCACACCACCAACAAGGGCGCGGCGGTGAAGGTGGAGGAATAGGTCCCCGAGATAGTCCCGATAAGCAGGGCCAACACAAACCAGCGGATAGTGGCACCGCCCAATAAAAATAGTGCCAGCAGCATAAAAATAATGGTCATCGAATTATTGATCGACCGCGATAGGGTAGTAGTTACCGCTTGATCTACTGTTTCTTCAAAGGATAATTTAGGATACATCTTCCGCATTTCCCTAATCCGGTCATACACCACAATCGTGTCGTGGACTGAAAACGACAAAATAGTCAGCACCGCCGTCACAAACAGCGTATCTATCTCTACTCCATAAACTTTACCCAAAATACTAAAACTCCCCAACAACACCAAGGTATCGTGCAACATCGCCACCACCGCGCACACTCCAAACTTCATGCTCCTAAATCGATAGGCGATATAGATCAGAATTAACCCGGCTGCTAAAGCTACGGCCGTTATCGTCTTAGTCAGCAGTTCCTTGCCTAGCGTCGGCCCTACCGTCTCAAATCTCAACTCCTCCACCTGCCCTGGAAACTTCAGTTTCAAGTTATCCCATTGTTGTTGATCTATAGACTCCATTTTGAGAAGCCATGTATCATCTGTTTTCTGTACGCTGGCTACGCTGATATCTTGTTCTTGGGCTAATTGCCGCAAAGTTGTTTCATCTGCCGTAATTCTCACTTCTGCCAAACTTCCGCCCGTAAAATCAATCGCCGGCTTAAATCTCCACAGTCCCATCGCCGCCAGACCCGGCACAATTATTGCCAGCGACAGCCCAAAATATAACCACCTATATCTCATCCATCTCACTTGACTCTCCTTTCCCGATAAAATACTCGGAGCAGCGTCCGCGACACCACCACCCCCGTAAACAAGCTCATTCCAATGCCCAACAGCAAGGTCACCGCAAATCCCCGTACCAGTCCAGAAGTGGGCAGCCACTGCCAATCTAGGGGATTAAGCAATATCAGTCCCGTCATTACCGTAGCCATATTAGCATCTCTAATCGCATCCCAAGCCCGGCCAAATGCTCGTTCCATAGCTACTTGCCACGATAATCCTCCTCGCCGCTCTTCTTTAAACCGCTCAAAAATCAAAATATTGCTATCTACCGCCATACCTACCGACAACATCAATCCAGCCAATCCCGGCAAGCTTAAAGTCACCGGGATCAATTTATAGATCGCCCCAGTCAATAAAGCGTAAATCGTCAGCGCCACTACCGCGATTACCCCCAAACCTCCATAGGCAGCCATCATAAACCCGGCTACTACTCCCACCCCTAACAAGCCCGCCTTCAAACTCTGGCGCACCGACTCTTGTCCCAAGGTGGCCCCTACCGTCCGCTGTTCCACGACTCTAATCGGTACCGGCAGTGCTCCCGCGTTCAGTTGCACCGCTAGTTTTTTTGCCTCTTCTACACTAAACTCACCCGTAATTATCGCATTGCCGTCAGTTATCTCCTGCTGCACCACCGGTATTGTTACTGGCAATTCGTCCAAAAAGATCGCTAGTCTCTTTCCGACATTCGCTTTAGTCAGTTGGGCAAATAAATCTTTGCCGGTATCATTAAACTCTAGCCCCACCACCGGCTTACCCGTCGTTTGATCAAATTGCACCGTCGCCCTCTTCAAGTCTTTCCCGGTCAGATTTGTAGGCTTGAAATCTTCCCCTTCCCTAAAACTTAAACTAGCCGTCTGCCCCAACATATTAACTGCCTGGTTAATCTTATCTGCTCCTGGTAACTCCACGATCAGCCGATATTGGTCGTTGAATTGGGCCGTTTGCACCGCCGCTTCGGCCACTCCAAACAAATCCACCCGCCGCCTGACTACCTCTGCCGCTCCCTGCAACGCCTTAGCCCTTGCCTCCTCTGCCACTTGGCTCATATCCGCCTGCAGCACCAAATGCACCCCTCCGGCAATATCCAATCCTTGTTTAAATTCAAAAGTTTTGCCCCAATACGCGGCCTTAGGCAAATCGATGACCACTGCCGCGAGCGTTAGCACTATAATTAGTCCCAACAATCTTCTTACCGATCCCATAATCCTTTTTGCCTCACCCCAAAGAAAGTATAGATCATTTGCCCTTTTGCTAAACGCGTCTCCGATTTGACTTTATCTCCCAACTTTACTCCTACCGTTTTAATAAACTCTGCCGGAATCGTCACTGCCCGCGAGTTCCCCGCTCGAATCACTTTTTGCCAAGTCATAGCTAACCCAGTAAATCAGTTTCTGTGCCCATAATCATCACTCGGCTTTGGCTCAAAATTCCCATAATGAACGGATCTCTCCGGCTGCGCCGGAACCCAAATTCTTCTGGCAGCATCGCAGTATAATTGATTTCCGTTTTCCTGACTACCTCTTCAGCTCTCACCAGCTTAGCCAATTCCGGCAATACCACCGTCCCCACTACCAACACATCCACTTCATCTTGGGATCGCTCGTGGTGATGCACAAACTTGCCCGAAAACATCACCAGCTTGACTTTACCCAATTTAGCCTTATTCTTTCTGATTGCCCCCCCCAAACCCGTTGTCTTAGCCACCAGTCGCAACAGTTCCTCGTAAAAGCCGTAATCATGCCTGAACCAGTAGTAGACTCGATTCCCCCGCGGTTCGGCCTTGACAATGCCCCGATCTACCATCCGCAGCAATTCTCGCCGGACCGCATTAATCTCCTCGCCGGTGAGGCGAGTCAACTGGCGCACGTAATACATTTCCGCTGGATCCGCCAGTAACACTTTGAGTAACTTAGCCCTAACTCTCGAAACTACAAAATCCTGAAGTGCAGCCACACCTGAACTATACACCGAGTACTATTTGTTTTCAATAGGTCACTTGTTGCCTCGCTGGCACCAATTCAATAAAGATCGGTCCGCCCACCAAAGCTAATTCTTTGCCTTTCTCGTCAGTAAACACCGTCCGCGCCATCTGGTCTTTCTTTTCCCATCCCCCCTGGATTGCTTGACCGTTCTGGAATATCACCGCCTTGCCTTTACCCATGACCTCATAGTACATGTGCTTAGGCGAATCCAGCGGCCCCTCTTCCTTCACTAACTGCACTACTATGGCACTGGCTACTAATTGCTGATTATTCTCCAAATCCGTATGCGGCTGGCCCCCAGTCAGACGCTTATATCTGTTGGTAGGCTTGTCATACTCCCATGTCACCGTAAAGTCCTCATATTCATCCCAAAAGTCAAAACTGATCTTAGCTACATCTCCCCGTTTATCTTCCTCAGCGTCTTTTTGGAACTTCCACTGCTTAAATCCGTCCAGCCACTTGACTCCCTTTTCATTTTTGCTGCCAAAGCTTCTTTTGGCTGCCTCTGCCCAAATCTTGTCCAAGAACCCTACCATAGTATGCTCTACAGCTAAGCCCTTCCCCGGCCCCAAACGGGTTTCATCCCGCTTCAGTATCGGCGCTCCAATATCTCCTATAGTGTCAAAATCATTGCCCCCCCTTCGCCTCCAGCCTAAATCCGCCAGCTCCTCTAACGCCCAAGCTTTTTTATTCGACACGCACTCGCCCGTCGTTTGATCTCGGCCGCAGTTGCCCCCCCCCACATGCACGTACACCGGTGTGTTATATTCAGTCGCCAAATTCACAAAGTACATCCGCGCGCTTCTCACCGGCGCAATCTTGCCCAAAGTTGCCTGGGCGCCGCAGTAAAACACCCCCATAAACCGGGTAATTCCCCCCTCTGCCACTGCTTCATACATCACATCAGCTGTAGATAATCCCGATTGCGGCCTGGCGTCGGGATGATTTTCCACCATAGCTACCACTGGCCGCTTTTCTTCCCAGGCCTTCTTTTCGGTTTTAGTCAACATTGACCCGTTAATTGGGCACTGCTGATCTTTAGCCTCTCCCGGATCAATCATCAACCCAAATCCGCCCTCGCTGGGTAGGGGAGAAGTGAACCCTTGTGGTCTGGTATTTAAAAATCTAAACGCCGCCAGGCTTACACCCGTGCTCAAAACGTAAAGCCCCACGCCGCCGATCAGCATTAACCATAGTTGCTTCATAGTTTTTGCGCGTCCTCAAACGCCCTTTTTTCTTCCTTGGAAAACTCCGCTCCTTCTATCCTGCCCTTAGTAATTCTTTTAGCGTAAATCCGGGTTTGATCCCGGCTGTGTAATGAGCTTATCACAATCCCGTTATTATTTCCATCCAAAATTGCCAGACAAAAACTTTGATCGCCACCGGTGTCATTAAACGGGTTGAATCTCACAAACCCCATTTTTTGTAAATGGGATTTAGTTTCCTCAATCACCTCAGTATTGCTTTTTCCCTTTTTTCTTTTCCACCACCACATGAGCTTCATTTTAGCCTGGTTGACCTATGCCTGTCAACGCGCTATCATCATTGTGGGTGCGCCGCGATTTGACAAAAACCCTAGCTTTAAGCATACTAGCCATAGGCATTATTCTTGCCTTCTACTTTTTTGGGAGGAGGTGAACATTAATGGATTTCTATTGCGTCAAGTGCCGCACCAAACGTAGCACCAACGATTATCAAGAAGTAACCACCAAAAACGGCCGCAGGGCTGCCAAAGCCAAGTGTCCCGTTTGCAGTACCGGTTTATACAGGATCATGGGTAAGGCCTAGGTCTCTCTAGTTGACTAGTTAACCCGACTCATCCGAATTAAGCCTGAAACGGCGATTATTTTTACGCCCCGTTTTTCCAGTTCATCCAAAAATAGGTTCATGCCCAAACTGTCAGAGCTCATGTGTCCGGCAATGACTAAGTTTAAGTGATGCTTAACACACTCTTTACGGTGATCCTCGGCCGCATGCATACCCACAATTGTGCCTACTCCAGCAATAGCCAACTTTTCGTAAATCAAATGTGACGCCTCCGTTCCGCCGGTAATCTCCAAAGGCGCCACTTTGCCCGCTCGGTTCTTCTCATCGCCGGCAAAGATAATTGGCCCAGCTTTGCCGGCAGTCGCCTCTTTATATTCCGGTATTTCTTTTAAGACTTTAACTACGTCACCCACCGTTTCCGGCGCTTTTTTCGTCAACAGCTTCTCCAAAAAATCATACACAAGATTATCCGTCACCGTGTGAGTGCACATTACCGCTAAATTCAGCAATCTGGCCGCGTCTACAGTCTGATTGTGATTTCTCGGGCTTATACTGCGTTGCACCTCTTTAATCCGATCCCGCATCAATCCTTCAGCGATATTAATCGGCACCCCGTAATTCGCCATCAAGTCCGCTTGTACTTCCATTACCTCATGCAAAGCCGCCAATGGCCCCCCTACCGGATGATGTCCGATTAACAAGTCTATCCCTGCACCCTTTTGATTTAATCGGTCCGCTAGGACTACTTCAGCCGCAGTTATATCAATCCCCGCCAAGACTTTATCTACCTTCAGATTATCTTCACCTACCAGAATCCGCGAGTCCGCATACGGGTTAATCAAATCTTCTGCATCAAATTCTTGCTTTTTACTTTTAGATAACTCCTCGTAGTCCTGTTTTCTCCGGGCCAATACCTTCCTTACTCCCTCTAAACCTCGGGGATCTGCTTTCATACCCATATCTACCACCAACCGATAAATCTGCTTCAGCGTCATGGAGTCACCGGCCCCATCGGCGGCATGCCTCCTGGCATACCTCCTCCCATATCCGGATCAGTCGGTAGTGTAGTTGGCGCTGCAGGAGGCGTAGGCATAGGCATACCGTCACCACTCGGTGGCATTGGCATTCCCATTCCTCCCGGCGCTGGGGGTGTCATCGGCGGTACGCTTGGTTCAGCAGGGGGAGTCACCCCCGGCATTCCTCCTGGCATCCCTCCGGGCATCCCCGGTTGATTATTTGTATCGCTCATTTACTCTCACCCCCCTTCGCCCTCTTACCCTACCACGTTTCAAGCTTCAACGGCAAGTAGCAAAACTCCGCCTACTGCCAAAACTATTCCCATCAATTGCCGGAAACTGACTTTTTCCTTGAGCCATACCATCGCCAACACTACCGTAATTGCCTGGTAAATCGAGCTGACCGGTGTTACCAGCGATGCTTGGCCCAATGACAATGCTATAAAAAAACTCAATACGCCCATCTGCAATATTCCTACTCCCGCTAGCGTCGGCCACCACGACTTGAATTGGAATCGCGGCATACTTCTACCCTTTCTATCTACCAGCCATAAACCCATCATCACCGGAATAAACGCCAGCTCATGACTTAAGGTAAACGTGTACATGTCACTCTGGCCGATAATCAGTTTCGTTAAAAAATCCCCACTGCCGGCGATCATCGCCCCAGCCGCTCCCCACCACACCCAACTTTCCAGCTTCACCTTCACGTCTTTGGGCCAAGCAATCAATACTGCCCCCGCTAACGTCGCTATTATACCTAAATTCTGCAACCCTGAAGTCGTTTCTCCCAAAAACAGCTTAGCCAAGATTATCGTGGCCAACGGGTACATCGAATTAATCGTCCCCGTCAAGGCAATCTCTCCCCGAGAAATTACATAAAAGTAAATTGAGTAAGCTGCCGCCGTCAATAAAGTCAATGAGAAAATAGCTGGCAGCCTCTCCCAATTAACTCCGCCGTTAATCGCCCAGGGCACCATCATTATCAGCACAAAACCGTAAGAGATAATGTTGTTCCACAAAGGCGTAATTTGGGCCAAGCCTTTTTTGGCCAACACTGCCCCCACGCCCCAAAGAAATGCCGCCACCAGGGTGTACGCTAGCCACATTTACTTGCCCCCCTGCCAAATTAATATTCCCCCCCCTAAAACCAAACAATACCACCCGAACCAATGAAACTTATCCGTATTTAATGCCACCTGAATTATTTTTAAAGCCGCTACTCCAATTATTCCTGCAGCTATAAATCCTACCCCATTCACAAGCAAGCTATTACCGCTATTTATCAGATTGCCTATATCCACCAACTGTGCCCCTACGATGGCCGGTATGGCCAGCAGTAGCGAAAACGTCATCGCTTCTTCCCGCTTCACCCCCAGGAGTAGTGCCGTAGCTATAGTGCTGCCCGATCGGGACACGCTGGGCAAGATGGCTACTGCTTGAGCCACGCCTATCATTATAGCTGCCAACCACCCTATTGACTTTTTCCCGGCCCGACCTACAGTGGCCAGCAGCCACACCCCGCTGACTATCCACCCCCACCCCAGTAGCGGCATATCATTAAACACCCTTTCCGTGTATGGCCGGATCAGTAACCCGAATATAGCCGCTGGCACCGACCCTACTGCCACCAACACCCAGGTTTTAACCGACAATCGCCTCAATTTATCTCTTAACCACCAAAATATCGCCCCCAATGTAGCTACATGCACCAAAATATCAAAACTCACCGGCGGCACTTCTATGCCCATCAGTTTTTGCGCCGCCACAAGATGACCACTGCTGGAAATCGGTAAGAATTCAGTTAGGCCCTGAATTATGCCTAAAATTAGCGCTTGGAATATATTCATGCCCCTAATTACTCTTCTTCAGCAGTTGATACCACTCATTCAGCAGTTTACTCACTAAATCTTTACTCCCCAATCCTAAAGCCAAACCCAATCCTAAAGCCAGCATTCCCACCGTGCCAAATACCAAGGCATTGACAAACTGCGCCGCGATCCCCAGCTCCGCCATCGCCGCCAGCGCTGCAAATACCACCGTCACGTAACTCGTCAACTTTCCCACTAACCTAGCGGCCTTAAGATCCAAACTCCCCAAAGCTCCCTTGACCACACTTTCCAGCAGACCTGCCACCAATACCCCTATCCCTAGGATCAATGCTGCTGACACTAATTTAGGAATAAACCCCAAAATCACATTCAGCATCTCTGACACCGCCGTCAAACCCAATACGTTCACCGTAGTCATCAAAAACACCAAAATTACCACCCACCGTACCACCGCCCCTAAAATCTCCTCTGCTTTAGTGCTTACCTCGGCCTTCTCTAAAAACGTTGCCACGCCGCTCCCCTTAATCAGTTGAGACAAACTGATAGCTTTAAGCAATTTCACCGTCAATTTCTTGCCCCAACTAGCTATCACCAAACCTACCAGAAATACCACCAGCGCCGCCGCCAATTTAGGCAAGAACAAGACTAACTGATTGATCACATTGACTGTGGCTACGGCAAACGCTTGTTGCAGATTCATAATTGCCAACTTATTTTAACACCCTTAAGGACAATAAGCCAGATTCTGTTTTAAATAGCCATCTCTCTAATGCCCTCAAGCTTTGGCGTATCGAGGGAAGCATCTCACGCCTATCGGAGGTTGCAGCGGGGAGGATTGCCCGTTTCACCCGAGCTTTACCTCGGTTCGTCACTGTTGCTCTAAACTAGTCCGGCAATTGCCGGATACCGGCTTACGCCGATCACCCTGCTTCCTGCTGTCTGGACTTTCCTCTACATTCATGTAACTGAACGTAGCGGCTATCCGTCCTTAAGGGCTAGATCTTAATTGTACCACGTTTTAACACTCACTTGAGCCACCAATATCACCGGCAACGCCAGTATCGCTCCGGCCAGGCCGCCCAAAGCAAATCCTCCCATCAAACCCAGCATAGTTACCAGGGGATTAAATCCCACTGCCTGTTGCATTACCTTAGGAGTAATAATCTGAGCCTGGAGTTGCTGGACCGCGAAATACAGTGCCGCTACCCCCAGAGCTAAAGTCGGTGCCGTCGCCAAGGCTAGGATTATCGCCGGAATCATTGACACAATCGGCCCCATATTGGGAATGATCTCAAACAAACCCGCCAAAATTGCCAAGGGCAGCGCAAACTCTACTCCCAATAAACGTAACCCCAAATAGCATAATATTCCCACTAGGGTCATATTGAACAACTGGCCCCTGATCCACCGCCCCAGCTCTCTCTCTATGTCGTCTACAAATTTTTCTGCCTTAGCCTCACCGTCACTTCCAAAAGCTACTCTCAGGTGATGCTTCAAGTTCCGCCGCTCCATCATTAGGTAAAACGTAAACACCAACAATGTAAATACCACAATCACGTTATTCACCGCTCCTACCGCTAGCCTTAGCACATTAGACGGCACACTGCCCAACTGTTGAATTAATACCGTAGAATCAACCCTTAGCCACCCCCAACGGCTCAACAACTGGGGTGTCACCGCAATCAGTTTAGACGTTTGTTCTACCAGGGGGGGAATGAGTATAGCTACTACCCCCGAAACTCCGGCTATGATCAAGATATAAAACAGTAAAATGGTTACCACCCGGGGCACCCGCCACCTTTCCAACCAATCCACTCCCGGGTTCAACGCTGACATCAAAATTACCCCGATAAATGCCAGTAAAATCACTCCCCGGATTTGATACAGCGCCCACAGCAGGGCTAAAAAGGCTATAATAAAAACTATCGTTCTATGGGAAATCTCAATTTTTTGCATATCCACCGTCTCGCTTCATTTTGCCAAGTTTCTTGGCCAATGTCAAACCAGGTAAATTGAGGCATCTTTTTAAACCACGTCAACTGCCGCCGCATATACTGTATTTCCACTCTTTGCCACCTGTCCACCGCTTCTTCCCCAGATACCTTGCTCTCCACATAGTCTCGCCACTCCCGGTAACCCGTAGCCGAAAACGCCGGCTTAGTCCAATCGTTATATTTCTTAATTAATTTCTGCACTTCCCCCGTCATACCTTCACTAGCCCTCTTTATTACTCTCTTTTTTATTCTATCCTTCAACACAGCTCTCTTTGCCGTCAACCCTACCCAAGCAATATTTTCCTGTGCTACTTGCTCTACTTTTGCTACTTGTGATACTTTTCCTAGAGCCACTTCAATTGCCCGCAACAACCTTCTAGGGTTGTTCTGATCCGACCAGTTCATTTGCCTGAAGCGTTCCGGCCCCACTCGTCTTAATTCTTGCTGCAACCGTTCAATCCCCCAATCACCTAATTCCCTTCTTAATTGCTTATCTGGCTTCACTCCTAAGCTTTCCGGCGGATCAAATAAACTTTTCAGGTATAGTCCTGTACCACTAACTATGATCGGTAGTTTATTTTTTGCCCATAATTTTCTAATTGCTAGCCAGGCAAAATCAACCCAGTCCGCCACGCTGAAATCTTCATCCGGATTAACCAGATCATAACCCCAAATTTTTACTCCCGCCGGCCGATCTTTGCCCGTCCCCACATCCATTCCCCGATACACTTGGCGCGAGTCAGCCGAAATTAATTCTCCGTCAAACTCTTTAGCCAACGCTGCTGCCAAGCTAGTTTTTCCCGTTGCCGTCGGTCCACCAATAACTACTAATCTCCTAAGTCTACTAATCATACTATTATGGGCCTTTCTGCTAACTGTGATTTATTAATCAACTCGTCCAATATTTCCCACCGCCGTTTTTTCTCTGTAGCTGGTACATCATCAGTATAAATTCTCCACGCTGCTGTCCCCGGCCGGGGCGAATACCGGGCTACAAACGCCACCTTCCAGTTGACTTTTTTAGCCAAATCCACTGTTTCTTGAAAGTCGGTGTTAGTCTCACCCGGAAAACCGACAATAATATCAGTTCCCAAAACCACATCCGGAATTCTGTCTCTGATTTTTTCCACTAACACCAGATAATCTTCTCTGCTATAGCCTCGGTTCATCAACTTAAGCACCCGATTACTCCCAGACTGCACCGGTAAATGAATAAATCGATCAATTTTAGGATTGTTGGCTATCTCCTCAATCAGCTCATCATGAAAATCCCAGGGATTACTGGTAATAAATCTAATTTTTTCAATGCCTTCAATTTTTGATACTGCCTGCAATAATCGCACAAATGGCGGTATACCATTAGGCTTTAAATACTGCGACTGGTTAGCCGGAATATCGCCTAGTTGCAATTTTTTGTCCATAAGTAACTTCCTAAATCCAATTCCCACTTTTTCTAACCCCCAGCTATTCACATTTTGTCCCAGCAGCGTAATTTCTTTATAACCCTGTTTTGCTAAATTACCTATTTCCCTTATTATCTCTTCTTCTGCCCTGGATTTCTCTCTACCCCGCGAGTAGGGGACAATGCAAAAAATACAAAAGCTATTACAACCGGTGGAAATTGGCACCCAGGCATGAATTTTATCTTTGCGCACCGCCGCGTGATTAAATCCTACCTCCCCCACCGGTAAAATCTCATCCACCATGGGTAGCAGCTGATACAGTTTTTCTTGGCCGTGATGGGTCATACACCCGGTCAAAATAATTTTAGGTTTAATCCGATTCAATAAATTAAAGTGAGCCACTACGTTTAACAAAAATCCCCTGGCCCTATCTTCAGCCGCTTGTCGCACCGCGCAAGTATTGACCACAATCTCATCCGTCTCTTTCCACGCCTTAGCTTCACCATAACCCCGGGCCCGATAATCTCCGGCTATCCGCTCCGAATCACTCTTATTGGCCTGGCAACCGAAAGTCTTAATAAAATATTTTTTCATCCTTAGTATTTTACCAACTTATGCTAGAATACGCCCATCATGGCCAAAATTCGGATTGCTATCGCCGGCATCGGCAACTGCGCCAGCGCCCTCATCCAGGGTATCAGTTTCTACTCTAAATCTTCTCGCCGCTCTGTCCCCGGTTTAATGCACCCATCTTTGGGTGGCTATTCCTTAAAAGATATCACCATTGTCGCCGCTTTTGATATCGATCGGCGCAAAGTCGGCAAAACTTTAACCCAAGCGATTTTCGCCCTACCCAACTGTACCGCTACTATCACTACAAATATTAGGGTAAGTCCTGATTTCAGCCACTAGAATTGGTAATTTTTCCTAATAAACGGTTGACTTGTTTTT